>Ga0256404_1000352_pt1 | contig 119851 bp, 112 predicted proteins | sample RumenRJG_01DNA_FD_185990 | JGI IMG/M metagenome (GOLD analysis project Ga0256404, IMG submission 185990) | Bovine rumen microbial communities from Lethbridge, Alberta, Canada - RJG_01 | ecosystem: Host-associated > Mammals > Digestive system > Stomach > Rumen | place: Canada: Alberta... | reverse complement strand
GAGCGAGTCGGATGCGACGATCTCGTCGCCGGCGCCTACCAGGTTGGTGAGGGCCAGGATCTCAGCCGCGTGGCCGGAGGCGACGGCCACGGCACCGGTACCACCCTCGATGGCAGCGATGCGGGCGGCTACGGCATCGGTCGTGGTGTTGGTCAGGCGGCCATAGACGTTGCCGGGACGGGCGAGGGCAAACTTGAGGGCGCCGTCCTCGGCGTCGGAGAACTCAAAGGCGGCGGAGGCGTAGATGGGCAGCGCGGCAGAGCCGGTGACGGGGTCGGGCGAGTAGCCGGCGTGGACCTGCAGGGTATCAAAGTGCTTCTCGACGTCCTGGTTGAAATCGGGGTTGAGCTGGAACGGCATGGTGTGCTCCTTTGTGAGAAAGTTTCTGTGAACAAGAGATACGTGCACGTGCTAGGCAATCACGAAGCGATCAGCCACTTCGCAAACGGGAAAGCCCGGAACTCTGGTCACAAGGAGCCTGAATTATTGAGTGGATTTCTCTAAATCGAGAGAACTCTCAGCCGATGTCTCTCACTCGAGAAGATTGCCTCAGGCAGCCCAGACCGCATTGAGCCCGGGCTTCAGCATGAAGAGACCCATGCAGATGAGACGATTGTATACGTGCTTCTTCTTCATGCCGTCACCCCCTTCTGCGGTCGGCTTGCCTTTGTTGCGGATAATCCTAGCAACTTGCTTCTATTCATGCAAGGGGAATTTCATTTCTTTTGCGTTAAGCCCATTCGGTATCATGGAGATGGCAGCTCGGCACCCCCATACGAGGAGGTCAGCATGGCAGACACAACCGCAGGCGTACCCGTCTTTAGCGGCAACCCCGGCTATGGCATCCCCGACTTCAACTACCACGACTACATCGTCGGCCACGACCACGAGGGCTACGAGCTGGTCGACAAGGGCAAGGACAGCCTCACGCTCGAGACTCCCTACGCCACCGGCACCGTGACCATCTGGGACGAGGAGATCGTCGAATTCAGCATCACCAACAAGGCGACAGACGAGAACGTCTACTACCTGCACTTCCCGCTCAACGACCGCGATCGTGCCACGTCCCTCTACGACGAGTTCGTAGCCGCTTTGATCGACCAGCAGAATCACCGTACCGTCAACGTCCTGCTGTCCTGCACGTCGGGCTGGACCACCACCCTCTTCGCCAACAAGCTCAACCGCGCGGCAAAGACCCTCTCGCTCGACTACAGCTTCGAAGCGGTGCCTGCGGGCGACCTTTACGAGCAGGGCATGGCGCACGACGTCGTACTGCTCGCCCCGCAGGTCAACTACCTCTACGAGCAGGCGCGCAACGCCCTGCCCGAGAAACCCGTCATCCAAATCCCGACCAATCTCTTCGCCACCGAGGACGCTGGGGCCTGCATCCAACTCGTGCGCGATGCGCTGGAGCAGCAAGACACGCTCAGAAAGAAGGAAGAGCAGCAAAAGCCCTGCGCCTGCAAGCCGCTTCCCCTGCGCATCCTCTGCATCCTTGTACGCCAGACGGCGATCCGCGTGGAGCTTGTCTGGCAGCTGAGCGACGGCGGCGAGGTCGTGCGCAAGGGCGACGTGACGAAGAAATACGGCACGATGAAGCTCTACCGCCATGGCAACCCTCGCGAGAAGAACCGCTCCGTCATCACCCCGGCGGACTTCACCGACCTGATCGGGTCCGTCCTGTGCATCGAACCCGAAGACACCAAGATCGACGCCATCGCCGTCGCCATGGTCGGCTCGGTCTACAAGGGGGTAGTCAGTCTTCCCAATTCGGAATTCGACGGTCTCAACCTGGAGGAATACATCAGCAGCCGCTTCCATATACCGGCCATCGTCTCCAATAACGTGAACGCCGCTGCCCTGGGCTGGTACGAACAACAGAGCGACTACCAGACCATCGTCTTCCACTCACAGAGCCGCGGTATCGTGGTAGGCGGACAGGGCCTCATCATCGACGGTCACCTGCACGAGGGTAGAAACTCCGACGCCGGCGAGATCCAGCGTTTCCTCGCCGAGCTCCCCTCCCCCGACGCCCAGCTCTGGCACTATGGGCACCGCGTCTGGGACCCGACGCGCATCGTGCAGATGCTCGCGCAGGTCTTTGCGGTCGATATCGGCACCATCGCCCCCGAGGCCATCTGCGTGCGCTCGCGTCTGACGCCGGATATGGAAGCGATTCGCAAGGAGCTCCTCAACTACGTACCCGAGGAGGCCATCCCCGACCTCATCTATGTCCCCAATTTCACGCCATACGTGTACGGCGGACTCATCTCGATGGCACAGAAGCGTTTGGGGAAGAAGAAATCATGAATCCTTTTGACCAGCTCGCGGCAAATGAGCTCGCTGCCGCCGCAGCCACCCGCGTGTCGGAGCGCGCCTATGCAGACCGTCCCGTGGAGCAAGACAAGATCGAGCAGCTACGCGCCTGCATCGAGGCGGTCAATACGGCGGAGCCCTGCCTCGACTTCCAGCTCTACGGCCCGCTTGACAGTGCCGGTGCGGCTGTCGGCATCAACGCGCGCATGTTCACGGGCACCTTCCACTGGTACGCGGCGCTCGTCTCCGACGCCGACGACCTCGCACTCGAGAAGTGCGGCTACTACGGCCAAGAGCTCGTCTTGCTCGCCACGCACCTGGGCCTCGGCACCTGCTGGGTGGCGGGCACCTTCGACCGCGAGATCACCGATGCCACGATTGGAGACGGCCAGGCCCTCGTCGCCATCATCCCCATCGGATACGCGCAGGAAAAGACACCCTTCGCCCAGCGCGCCATCCGCACCAATATACGCCGCAGGTCAAAGAAACCCGAGGAGACCGTCGAGGCAGACGTACCCTACGCTGAGCTTCCCTCCTGGATCCGCTCCGGCGCCGAGGCGATCATCGCCGGCCCCTCCGCCGTCAACCAGGAACCCGTCGTACTGACCTGGCAGGACGGCACGCTGACCGCCCGCTATGTCGTGAAGGACAAGCCGCGCGAGATCACCATCGTCGACTTCGGCATCGCCAAGCTCGACTTCGAGCGTCTCTGCGGCAGGCCCGGCCGCTGGGACTGGGGTCAGGGCAGCGCCTACCATCCGGCTGTCTAGCAGGCGGTCACATCCCGTATCTCAAACTCGTTGCCTTGCTTGAGCACGGTCTCCCCGCTGCCGCAGTAGGGACAGGTACGCCCGTATTCCACCGTGGGGTAGGTCTTGCCGCAGGCGTTGCAGATGGTCACGGCAGGTATGGTCTCGATAGCGAGCTCGGCACCGCGCAGCAGGTCGTGCTTGTCCGACGCCCATTTCCAGCAGTCCAGCAGATAGTCGGGGATCACGCCCGACACCTCGCCCAATTCGAGCGTCACGCGCGAGATGACGGTCAGGTCGTTGTCGCGCGCGACGTCCTCCAGCGTGTCGATCATCGCAAAGACGATGCCCAGCTCGTGCATACTACGCCTTCCAGGCTGCGACCTGCGCACGCAGCCAGTCGAGCCAGGCGTCCATACCCTCGCCCGTCTTGGCCGAGAGGGGCAGGATCTGCACGTCCTTGTTGCGCAGGCGCACGTTCTTCTCAAACTCGTCCATGTCGAAGTCAAAATACGGCGCGACGTCCACCTTGCTCACCAGCACCACGTCGGAGACCTCGAACATCAGGGGATACTTGAGCGGTTTGTCGTGCCCCTCGGGTGTCGAGAGAATCATCGCCTTGACCGCAGCACCCGTATCGAACTCCGCCGGACAGATGAGGTTGCCGACGTTCTCGATGAAGACCAGGTCGAGGCCCTCATAGCCGAGCTCGGTCAGCCCCTGGTCGGTCATACCCGCGTCCAGATGGCACATGCCGCCCGTATGCACCTGCACGGCCTTGGCACCGTGCATGCGCACCGTCTCGGCGTCCACCGCCGAATCGACGTCGGCCTCGATCACGCCGATCTTCATCTCGCCCGCGAGGGCGTCGATCGTCCGCGAGAGCAGGGTCGTCTTGCCCGCACCGGGCGACGACATGAGATTGACGAGCAGGGTCCCCTGCTCCTTCATCCGAGCGCGCAGCTCGTCGGCGTTGCGGATATTGGAGGCAAAGACGTTCTCCTTGACCTCGATCACGCGCACATTGTCCATGGTGTCTCCTTCACCCGTATCCTATTCGCACATCAGAGTATACGTGATGAGATGCCGAGCAATCACGTGTTTCGCTTTGCCGAACAAATTTTGCCAATAATGGAACACGTGATTGATTTTATTTTCATCATATGCTACAGTTGTTCGTCGAAGAAAGGAGGTGCGCGTGCACGATATCTGGAATCCCTGGCACGGATGCCATAAGGTCAGCGAAGGCTGCGCGAACTGCTACATGTTCTACGAGGATATGCTTCACGGCAACGGGGATCCGTCCGTCGTGCGACGTACCGCCACCGGCATGCGCTACCCCCTCTCCCGCGACCGCTCCGGAGCCTATAAGGTCAAACCCGGCGAGATGCTCCGCGTCTGCATGACCTCGGATTTCTTCGTGGAGGAGGCTGATGCTTGGCGCGACGAAGCCTGGAATGTCATCGCGCAGCGTCCCGACGTGAAGTTCTTCCTGCTCACCAAGCGAGCCCAGCGCATCGAACGATGCCTGCCGCGCGACTGGGGCGACGGCTGGTCCAACGTGATGCTCAACGTGACCTGCGAGAACCAGCGCCGCGCCGACGAACGCATCCCCATCCTGCTTGGCATACCCGCCGCGCACAAGGGTGTCATGTGTGCGCCTTTCATCGGACCCGTCTCTCTCGCACAATGGCTTGATAAGACCCGCATGGTAGATGGCAGACCCCGCCGTCAGATTGAGCAGGTACTCTGCGACGGAGAGAACTATGCGGGCTCGCGGCCTTGTCACTACGAATGGGTGAAAGGGCTCGGCGACGAGTGCCGAGCGGCCGACGTGACCTTTGACTTCTGCGGGATCGGCAACAACTTCGTGAAAGACGGCGTCACGTATCACTTCACCGACCAGGCGCAGCAGTCCCGACAGGCCTACCGCTCGGGCCTCTCCCATCGGGGCAGGCCCATGGAGTGGGACCTGCGCGACCCTCTGGGACTGCCTATACCGGCGGAAGACCTTTACAAGCCCTACTTCAACCCAGTCAAGTGCTCAGAATGCGGCATGCGGTCGACGTGTAACGGATGCTCCCGCTGCGGCCGCTGCGGTGTGACGGTGTGGTAATCAAATATGTATCTTCCCGGCTGTGGAGCTGTGCAGGTCGTATCAGGCACAGCGCAAACAACAGCATAGAGAAGACAGCAGCAGAGACAGGAGGAGCAATGACAGGCAAGACACAGGCATCCATCGATGGACGCACGGTGACGATCTATCCTGTCGACGCCGCAGACCCTCTGGCTTTTCCCGTGGTCTACAGCACGGACTACAAGGAGGCTGGCGAGGAGGTGTTGGGGCATTGCGCGGAGCTCGGATGCGCGCCCTTCAACCTAACCGTCGTGTCGGACATCGAGTGGGACCAGCTCCTCTCCCCCTGGCCGCACGAGCCCGTGGTGGAAAAGGACGACAAGTTCGAGGGCCGCTCGCCCGAGTACCTCGCCTGGCTACTCGGGACCGTTGTGCCCTACGCCGAGGGCACGCTGGGTGGCACACCTGCCGCTTCGTACGTGAGCGGCTACTCGATGGCGGGCCTTTTCTCGGTATGGACCCTCTACCAGACGGACTTTTTCGCCGGCGCAGTCTGCGGATCGGGTTCGCTCTGGTACCCAGGCATGCGCGAATACGCACTGAACAGTGAGCTGGCATGCCTGACGCGGGGCGAAACGCTACGCGGCGTGTATTTCTCGCTCGGCGACCGCGAGACCAAGGTCAAGAACCCCGTGCTGCAGACCACTGAGGACGTGATGCACGACCTCATCGACCGCTACGCGCAGCTCGGCATCCCCTGCACGTTTGAGAGCAACCCCGGCAACCACTTCCGCGACGTCAGCCTGCGCATGGCCAAGGGTCTGACCTGGCTACTCGCGCAGTAACCCGACCGCAGACCGTCTACTCCATCGACACGTTGCCGAACTCCGACATGCGCAGGTCCTCGTTGTGCTCCTCGGCCCACTCCACGCTCCACGGGCGCGTGAAGAGCAGCAGGCGGCGACCACGCATGTCTTCCACCTTGCAGGTATCACGGGTGAGGTTGAGGCGGGCGATGTCGAGCTCGCTCGGGTCGTTCTCGATCCAGCGCACGATCTCGTAGGGCAGCGGCTTGCGGTCGACCTTGACACCGTACTCGCTCTGCAGGCGCGTCTCGAGCACGTCGAGCTGCAGCACACCGACCACGCCGACGATCACGCTCTCCATACCCATGCCGATCTCGCGGAAGATCTGGATGGCGCCTTCCTGGGCGAGCTCCTCCATACCCTTGACGAACTGCTTGCGGCGCAGCGTGTCCACCTGCGTGATGCGGGCGAAATGCTCCGGCGCAAAGGTCGGGATGCCCGTGTAGCGCACGTTCGTCTTGCCCGCGCAGAGGGTGTCGCCGATCGAGAAGATGCCGGGGTCGAAGATGCCCACGATATCGCCCGCCACGGCCTCGTCGACCGTCGAGCGGTCGTCGGCCATCATCGAGGTGCCGGATGCGAGCTTGAGCTTACGGCCGCTCTGGACGTGGATCGCGTCCATGCCGCGAACGAACTTGCCCGAGCAGATGCGCACAAAGGCGATGCGGTCGCGGTGGTTCTTGTCCATGTTGGCCTGGATCTTGAAGACAAACCCGGAGAAGTCGGGGCTGGTCGGCTCGACCACGTCGCCCGTTTCGGCGTCGACGTGCGTCGAGGGGCCGGGCGCCAGGCGCAGGAAGTCGCGCAGGAAGGGCTCGACGCCGAAATTGGTGAGCGCCGAGCCGAAGAAGACCGGGCTCAGCTGGCCCGCGCGCACCGCCTCGAGGTCGAACTCGCTGTCGGCACCGTCGAGCAGCTCGATGTCGTCCGCGAGGGTCTGGTGGTTCTCGGCACCGATTAGGTCGTCGAGCTCGGGATCGCCGAGGGTCGCCTCGATCTCCTTGACCTTCTTCGCCGCGTTGGCGCGACCGTCGCCGTCGAAGGCGAGCACGTGGCGGCTCGCGCGGTCAAAGACGCCGCGGAAGTTGCGGCCGGATCCGATCGGCCAGTTCATCGGGTAGGTGGAGATGCCCAGTACCTGCTCGATCTCCTCCATCAGGTCGAAGGGATCGCGCGTGTCGTGGTCGAGCTTGTTGATGAAGGTGAAGATGGGGATGTGGCGCAGGGTGCAGACCTTGAAGAGCTTGATGGTCTGGGCCTCGACGCCCTTGGCGCCGTCAATCACCATCACCGCGGAGTCGGCGGCCATCAGCGTACGGTAGGTGTCCTCGGAAAAGTCCTGGTGGCCGGGGGTATCGAGGATGTTCACACAGCAGTTGTCGTACTCGAACTGCAGGACCGACGAGGTCACGGAGATGCCGCGCTGCTTCTCGATGTCCATCCAGTCGGACTTGGCGTGCTTGGCCGAGGCCTTGCCCTTGACGGAGCCCGCCGTCTGGATCGTGCCGCTGTAGAGCAGGAGCTTCTCGGTGAGGGTCGTCTTGCCGGCGTCCGGGTGCGAGATGATCGCAAAGGTGCGGCGGCGCTGGATTTCGTCGGAGAGCGGGAGCATGGAGGGCCTTTCTTACGTCTGCAAACTTTGCCATCATACTCGCTTCTGCCACCGAGGCAGTCCTGAGGTCCGCATCTCCAGCACACTCCCATGCCTCTATGCTCGCGTTCTGCCGTCGCGCGACTAAACCCCCGCCTTCAAGTCATCACCGCCTCGGCAACTCCACCGTCTCGGCAACTCCACCGTCTTGCCCGATGCCACACTGCTCAAGGTCGCCCCGCCGATCGACAACCGTCGCCCTTTTACCTGCGCTGGGCTGCCATTGCCCCCCTACCCATGGTTTCTCATGGAAACTATTGGTAGGGGGGCAATTCAGGGTCCATCGAAAACAGTAGATAACCCCCTAAGGCATGGTTTTCCGTAATTGTGCAGAAAACCCTACCTCAGGGGGCGATTTACCACTTCGCGTCCGACCAGAATGACCCCCCTACCCGTGGTTTTCCGCAAATCCATGAAAAACCACGCCTCGGAGGGCTATACGATTCTTCGTGCGCCTTTCGAATCGCCCCCGCACCTACGGTTTTCCGCAAATCTGCGGAAAACCCTGCTCCAGGGGGTTGACCCTGCCTAAGCCACCGTCGAAGGAGACACTTTTTTTCGGAGGGTAACCACCGTCGGAGGAGACGCCTTTTCGGAGGGTAACCACCACCGAAAAGGGGCACCCGAAGCCGTGCTCACCGACATAGAAAAGGCGGGAAGAAGGACCGTCCCTCTTCCCGCTCTGCTCGGTTAGGTCGTATGTTGCGGGTCGCGTGTCGCGCGTTGCGGGTCGCGGGTCGCGTGTCGCGCGTTGCGGGTCGCGTGTCGCGCGTTACGTGCCGCGTGCGGACCGCGGGTCACACGCGACGGCCGTGCCTACAGCTCCTCGCCGTTGGTCTCGATGACGTGCTTGTACCAGTAGAAGCTCTTCTTGCGATAGCGCGCGAAGTCGCCGGTACCGTCGTCGTTCTTGTCGACGTAGATGAAGCCGTAGCGCTTGCGGTACTCGCCCGTCGTGAAAGACACGGGGTCGATGCAGCCCCAGGGGGTGTAGCCCATGAGGTTGACGCCGTCGATCTCCACGGCCTTCTTCATCTCGGCGATGTGGCTGCCCAGGTACTCGATACGGGCGTCGTCCTCGACGGTCTTGTTGTCGTCGAGCGTCTCGATGATGCCGATGCCGTTCTCCACGATGAAGAGGGGAATGCCGTTGTAGCGCTCGTCGAACATCTTGAGGATCACGCGCAGGCCCACCGGGTCGATGGTCCACTCCCAGGCCGTCTCCTTGAGGTAGGGGTTCTTGACCATGTGCGGGTCGGTGAGCGCCACGCTCTTGGAGAGGTCGGTATTGGCCTCGGAGTTGACGGTGTGGCTCATGTAGTAGCTAAAGCCGATGTAATCCACCGTGCCGGCGGCGATGGCCGCGAGGTCCTCCTCGGTGCGGTCGAGCTCGATGCCCTCGCGTGCGAAGAGCTTCTCGGCATAGCGCGGATAGTTGCCGTGCACCATCACGTCGGTGAAGAAGAACTCCTTGTGCATGGCATCGATGGCCAGCAGCTCGTCCTCGGGCTTGCAGGCGTAGGGGTAGGTCGGGCCGGCGGAGACCATGCAGCCCACCAGCATGTCGGGGTTGATCTCGTGGGCCTTCTGCACGGCCAGGGCGCTCGCGACGAACTGGTAGTGCGCGCACTGGTACATGGCCTGCAGCGGCTTGTCGTACTGGTCGAAGAGGACACCCGAGTTGGTCCAGCCGAAGAGGTAGTTGGACGCGTTGAACTGGTTGTCGATCTCATTGAAGGTCATCCAGTACTTGACCTTGTCCTTGTAGCGCTCAAAGCAGACCGTGGCGAAGCGGACGAAGAAGTCGATGAGCTTGCGGTTCATCCAGCCGCCGTACTCCTTGGCGAGGTAGTAGGGCATCTCGAAGTGGCTGAGCGTGATGACCGGCTCGATGCCCTTGGAGTGCATGTAGTCGAACATCTCGTCGTAGAAGGCCAGCCCCTCCTCGTTGGGTTCCTCCTCGTCGCCCTTGGGGAAGATGCGGGCCCAGGCGATGGAGGTGCGGAAGCACTTGAAGCCCATCTCGGCGAAGAGGTCGATGTCGCCCTTGTAGCGGTGGTAGAAGTCGATGGCCTCGTGGTTGGGGTAGTACTCGCCGTCCACGACGCCCTCGGTCAGGCGACGGGCCACACCGTGGCTGCCGCCCGTCAGCACGTCGGACACGTTGAGGCCCTTGCCGCCCTCGGCGTAGCCGCCCTCGACCTGGTGCGCCGCGACAGCGCCGCCCCACAGGAAGTTGTCAGGTAATGCCATGTCAGATACCTTTCTCACGATACGGACCCATGCTTGCAGGTAGACGTCGTACAGGTGGACGTCCGGGTAGACGTCGGTTTACAGGTAGACGTCGGCTTCCTCGCGGCCCAGCTTGGCCAGCAGCTCGTGGCAGGGGCGGCAGGCGGCGCAGTCGCACCACTTGGCGCCGGCGGCCTTGCGCTCCTGCGCGTGGGCGAGGGCCGCGGGGGCGGCGTCGCCAAAGACCTGCTTGCCGACCTCGGAGCCGATGAAGCCGATCAGGCTGTCGATGTCGGTCTGCTTGGCGGAGATGGCGTCGGCAAAGGCGTCGGTCGCCGCCTGCTTGTCGGTGCCGGCGGCGATGGCGTCCTCGAAGTCCTTGCAGGCCTGCTTGGTGGCCGCCGATGCGGACGGGGCGGCCGCGATCTCCTTGACCTTAGCCTCGACGTACTCAAAAAGCTCGTTGTCCATGGGTATTCCTTTCTTCTCTGCCCATTACTGCACGTGTTCGTCTTTACGCCAGGTCGGCGCCGTTGGACTCGATGCACTTCTTGTACCAGTAGAAACTGTCCTTCTTGTAGCGCGCGTGGTCGCCCGTGCCGTCGTCGTTGTAGTCCACGTAGATCACGCCGTAGCGCTTCGTGATGCCCTGGTGGGTGGACACCAGGTCAAAGGCGGACCAGGGCGAGTAGCCAAAGAGCGGCACGCCGTCGGTGATGGCCTCCTGGCAGGCGCGGATGTGCTGGCGCAGGTAGTCGATGCGGTAGTCGTCGTGGACGGTCTTGTCGGCCTCGAGCTTGTCCGGCACGCCGCAGCCGTTCTCGGAGATGAAGAGGGGCAGGCGGTAGCGCTCCCACAGCTGGCGCAGCGTGGCGCGCAGGCCCACGGGGTCGACGCCCATGCCGTAGGAGGTCACGCGCTGCAGCGGGTTGTCCGTGCCCTGCGCGATGCCCGGCTCGGTCATCATGCCGGTCATGAACTGCGCCATGTTGTCCGCCGTCATCTGCTGGCCCTCGAGGCTCTGCTTAAAGGCGGTGCCCTCCTCGTAGGAGATGTACTTGACCGTGGTGCCGCCGTAGTAGTTGAAGGAGATGAAGTCGGGCTTGCCCGCCTTGAGGATCTCCTCGTCGCCGGGCTCGAAATCAGGGAAGACACCCTTGTCCTGCATGAAGGCCGCGAGCGCGCTGGGGTACTCGCCAAAGACGGCCGCGTCGAGGTAGAGGCGGTTGCGCAGCTGGTCGAAGTCCATGGCCGCCAGGTTGTCCTCGGGGCTCGAGGTCAGGGGGTAGATGCAGGTGATGTTGGGTGCCGGGGCGATCCAGTCCTGCGGGCACATCTCGTGGCAGAGCGCCATGGCCTTGGCCTGTGCGAGCAGCATGTGGTGGTTGGCCTGGTAGCGCTCCTTGTCCGTCTTGTAGCCGTCCTCGTTGAACATGATCATCATGTTCTGCTCGTTGATGGCCAGCCAGTACTTGACCTTGTCGCCGTACTCCTGGAAGCACACGCCGCAGTAGCGGACGAAGTCGTCGATGCACTGACGGCTGGCCCAGCCGCCGTACTTCTCCTGCAGCGCCTGCGGCAGGTCGAAGTGGTAGAGGGTCACGACGGGCGTGATGCCGTTAGCCAGGCAGGTGTCGATCACGTCGTGGTAGTGGGCGACGCCCGCGGGGTTGACCTCGCCGTCACCGTCGGGGATGATGCGCGTCCAGGCGATCGAGAAGCGGAACTCGTTGAAGCCCGCCTCGGCCATGAGGGCGATGTCCTCCTTGTAGCGGTGATAGTGGTCGGAGGTCACCTTCCAGTCGGCGTTGCCCGGGATGATCGGCGCCACGTCCTTGACCGAGAGCCCCTTGCCGTCCTCGTCCCAGGCGCCCTCGCACTGGTACGCGGAGCTGGACCCACCCCAGAGGAACCCCTCGGGGAACGGCTTGAGCTGCAGATAGTCCATACGCTTCCTTTCTCGTGGGGATCCGGCGCGTGCCCGCCGGGGCGGCATACCGATTCATATTTTCTCATAAGTAGGACGGTGCGGGCGTCTGCCTCGCCAGCGCATCCGCCAATTGCGGTACCCTGAGAGCCATCGGTTGTCGACGGCACGCGACGAGAGGGGCACATCATGGCAAAGGCATTTCCCGAGGGCTTCTATTGGGGCGGGGCGACGGCGGCAAACCAGTACGAGGGCGGCTGGGACGCGGACGGCAAGGGCGCGTCGACCTCCGATCACCTGACCGGCGGCGCGCTCGGCAGACCCCGCATCATCACGCGCGACATCGACCCCGACGTCTACTACCCCAGCCACGAGGCCACGGACTTCTTCCATCATTGGAAGGAGGACATCGCGCTCTACGCCGAGATGGGCTTCACGATGTACCGCCTGTCCATCAATTGGTCGCGCCTCTTCCCCGAGGGTGATGAAGAGGAACCGCTGCAGGCCGGCATCGATTTCTACCGGCAGGTCTTTGAGGAGTGCCACCGCCACGGCATCGAGCCGCTCGTGACCATCCAGCACTACGAGATCCCCTGGGGCATCGTCACCAAGTACGGCGGCTGGGCCAACCGCCGGGTCATCGACCTCTACGAGCGCTACTGCCGGACCATCTTCACCGAGTTCAAGGGCCTGGTGCACTGGTGGCTCACCTTCAACGAGATCAACATCCTGGCCACGCCAGCCGGCGCCTTCAACGGGGCGGGCCTGCTGCCCGAGGGCTTCGAGGGCCGCAGCCCCGCCTTCGCGGGCAGTGAGAGCCCCGAGCGCCGTGCCGAGCGCTTCCAGGCCCTGCACCACGAGTTCGTCGCCAGCGCCAAGGCCGTCCTTCTGGCCCACGAGATCGACCCCGAAAACCACGTGGGCTGCATGTGCTGCCGCGGCGCCAACTACTACGCCCACACCTGCAACCCCGTCGACATCCTGGCCACCGAGCAGGCAATGCGCATGGACCAGTTCTTCTGCGCGGACGTGCAGGTGCGCGGCGCCTACCCCGGCTACGCCCTGCGCTACTTCCGCGACCACGGCGTCGACGTCCGCATGGAGCCGGGCGACGAGGAACTCCTCCGCCGCGGGCACGTGGATTTCTACAGCTTCTCGTACTACAAGAGCATGAACATCTCCACCGACCCCGAGGTGCAGAAGACCGCGGGCGACTTCACCGCCGGCATCCCCAACCCCTACCTCAAGCAGTCCGAGTGGGGCTGGTCCATCGACCCGATCGGCCTGCGCATCGTATTGAACCGCCTGTGGGACCGCTACCAGGTGCCCATCTTCGTCGTGGAAAACGGCCTGGGCGCCCGCGACGAGCTGACTCCCGACGGCCACGTCCACGACGGCTACCGCATCGACTACCTGCGCGACCACATCGTCCAGATGCGCGAGGCGATCGAGGACGGCGTGCAGCTGCTGGGCTACACCTGGTGGGGCTGCACCGACCTCGTGAGCTTCAGCACCGGCGAGATGAGGAAGCGCTACGGCTTTGTCTACGTCGACCGCGACGACGAGGGCCGGGGCGACTTCCATCGCATCCGCAAGGACAGCTTCTACTGGTACCAGAAGTGCATCGCGTCGAACGGCGCCGACCTCGACTAGCTGGTTTCAGTTCTCTGGAGGACGCGTGAAGACGGACTACAAGCTCCTGGCCTTGGACATGGACGGCACGCTGCTGGACTCGTGCAAGCACGTCTTGCCACGGACGGCCGCTGCGCTCGAGGAGCTGGCGAGCCGCGGGGTCACCGTGGCGCTGTCCACGGGACGCTGCCCGGTGGAGCTGGACGACTATCTCCCCCAGCTCGGCGGCGTGCGGTACGGGTGTCTGATCAGCGGGGCTCTGGTCTATGACCTGCGCGAGCGCCGCGCCTTGGCGAGCACGCCGATCGACACCGAGCTCGTTTTGCAGGCGCTCGACGCGGGGGCGGACGAGGGGGCGATGCTGCACCTCCTGTGCGCGGATGCCTCCGTCGCCCGCCCCGACGACATCTCGCATATGGCGGACTTCCACATGGAGGTCTACCAGCCTATGTTCGGCCGCATCTGCCTCAAGGTCGACGACGTGGCCGCCTACGCCGCCACCCACCCCGCCGATGTGCTCAAGGTCAACCTCTACCACCGCGACGAGGCGTCGCGATGCCGGACGCGCGAGCGCCTCGCCGACCTGCCGCTCACCCTGGCCGACGCCGAGACCACCTCGCTGGAGTGCTCGGCGCAGGGCGTGAGCAAGGCGCTCGGCCTCGAGCAGCTGTGCGACTACCTCGGCATCTCGATGGGGCAGGTCGTCGCCGTGGGTGATGCGCCCAACGATGCCGCCGCGCTCCAGGCCGCAGGCTGCGCCGTCGCGATGGGCAACGCCGACCCGCAGATCAAAGCCATGGCCGACCTCGTGGTCGCGGACAACGACCACGACGGCATCGTCGAGGCCATCGAGCGTCTCTTCTGACCTTTCCTGCCAGCCTACAGTTGCCGCTCCAGATGATGCCTCACAAACCATTGGGCAAGTGAGCCTGGTAGCATCGCTCCCACAATCTTGTCTGCCTCGATCCAGTGGGCTGCGTCTACCTCGCCTGGATTCGGCTGGGCTGAGGCCTCGAGCGCGCGACAGGAAAAATTGACCATCAGCGTGTTGGACGGTTCATAGAAGTGGCTCGCATTGAAGCGTACGTCGCCCACGGCAAGATGATTCTGGCTGCTCCTTCAACACAAGGGCGCTTCCGCACTCGGGGCAGTAACGCGGCGCCCCCTTGGGCCATGCATCCGTTGCGTTCGCTATGGGCGTTTTATTTGCCATGGGTTTCTCCCCCGAGCTCTATTCTCGAACTCTATTCTCGAACTCCGTTTTCTATAGGCTAAGCCCAGAGACCCATCCGGTAATCTCACCGGCCGATGCGCCGGCAGACAGGCGGCGACCAGGCAGCACACGGGCGCCCTTTGCCAGACGCTGCATACGCTGCGGAGCCTTGCCGAGGCCGCTGCCGCCGCTGGTCGCGAAGGGAACGATGGTCTTGCCGGCAAAGTCGTAGCTCTCCAAGAAGGTGTCGATGATGCGCGGCTCCACGTACCACCACACAGGGAAGCCCACGAAGACGACGTCGTACGCCGCCAGGTCATCCACACGGGAGACAATCTCGGGGCGCGCGGACTCGTCGCCCATCTCGACGCTGCTGCGGGAGGATTTGTTCTGCCAATTGAGATCGGCGCTTGTGTAGGACTGAGCGGGCTCAATCTCGAAAAGGTCGGCACCCGCCGCCTCCGCGATCTTGTGTGCCACACACTCCGTCGTACCCGTCGCACTGAAATACGCCACCAGTGTCTGTGCCATGGTTTCCTCCCTCGGTTTGCTTGCGTACGCCGATATTATCCCGCGTTGGAGTACCATATACCAATGCTTATATTGGATGCCTTGTATGCGCGCAGGGCATGGAATCAGATACCGAATATGCCGCCGATGCCATCGAGCACATGGGCCATGGTCTTGGCGTCAAGCGGATCGCCCAGGGATACCGCATGGCGCTGCCGCAGATCGACAGCCCGTATGGCCTCGAGGCAAATCCAGCCCCGAGCGGCGCTGCCATCCGGGATGCAGACGTGCAGTGGATGCGTGCTCGGTACCGAAGTGATCGGGCAGACAACAGCCAAGTTCGATAGCACGTTGTTGAAGAAGCCGACTGAGACAACCAGCGCGGGGCGTCTTTTCTGCGGCTCATGTCCGAGCGTCGGGCCGAAATCCATCTCGATGAGATCGCCCTGTTCGAAGACACTCATGCGACATCCGCCTTGCCATCGTCGGACATGAGCTCCTCACCAACGTCCCTGGGCATCTCCTCGCCGACCCTGCCGCTCGACCACTCCCCCACGAATTCCTCGAGGGACATCTTGCGGTTGCGCTGGTATTTCCTGCCAGGTTTGTCGAAGCTCAGCACCAGGGCGTTGCGAGACGAATCGTACTCGATGGCAATCGTGTCCCCGACCCGCGCCCCGAGCAGGTCGCAATACTCGCGCGGTATCCGCACCCCCTGGCTGTTGCCCCACTTCGAGAGCGTCGCTTGTGACATGGGCACCCTTCCGCCGAATGTATATCCGTGTATATCCTATCACGAAGCGCACGAGACTACAAGCGCTGCCGCCCACCGGACCTTACCGCGCGCTAACAGGGCGTTTCTATACTTGGCTAGTGAGACAGAGGCTTGGCTGTCGAAGTGCCCGCGGGACACCAATGAGACAGAGGCCAGCCGTCAAAATGCCTGCGGGACATCCGCGTAGTGCGGGAGCAACAAGGGGAAGCACGATGGCAGCACAGAAACACGGCAAGCAATCCGATAAGAAGCACAAGCACACGTGGCTCAGCTATCTAGCAGGCCTTTTACTGATTGCGCCGTGTTATGCGACGGGCAATCTGCCTCCGCAGGAGATCTCGCGTGCCATCTCCGAGGTCCTGAGCGACCCGCTCGCCGTGCAAGCGCCTGCTCTTCTTCCCGTCGCGAAAGCGCTGCTCACACTGGCGATGCTGAGCCCGCTCCTTCTGCGAGGCGACAAGGCCCGCAAGGCGCTCTACGCCTACTACACCGCGATACTCGTGGCGGTCGGTTTCCTGCAGAACATGTCGCACACGGCGGATTATGGCTTTGTCTGGGTGGTCGGCAATACCGCTATCCAGCTGCTGGTCGCCGCCGGGTTTATCCGCGCGCTCGCCTGCGAGCACGACGGTTGGGACCTGGAGCTGCATCCTGAGCGGCTCTGGCTCGTCGCACCCATGGCGCTCGCGCTCGTGGAGCCCTACACGGCCGCGGCGAATGGCACGCTGGTCTTTGCCTTCGACGCGAGTATCCTCGCCAACGACACCGGCGTCACTTATTGCATGATCACGCCTGTCGTCCTGGGCACGATGCTCATCTGGGGCATGGAGGTCGGCGCCGGCTCCTCAGCGATTTCCTTCGCCTCGTACGTCGGCCTGCTCTTCGGCATCCTCAACCTTGTGACCTGGTTTGTCTTCGATCCCGCCAGCTGGTGGATGGGTGTCCTCCACCTGCCGCTCGTGATCGTCTCGGTCGCAGGGCTCGCCTGCTGCCGGCGAGCCAGAAATTTTGCCATCAACAGTTAAGGTCCCGTCTCAGGAAAACCATACATCTGTTCTACACCAACATATACCAACTTACACCGTTTTACACTCACATGTACCAGCCTACACTCCCTACATGCCGATATACTTTTTGCCGAGGAAACGCCCGACGGAGGAGATCGGCGGATGTTCAGCCCGTTTCGCGACAAAGAAGGACGGCCCAAGAGCCTGCCGGACGTGAACTGGGAGGACCTCGCCCAGCTCGCCGACATGGACGAGGGCTACGTGCTCGAGTTCAAGCAGGAGAACTCCCCCTCCGTCCGTCGCAAGATCCCCAAGATCATCGCGTCGTTCGCCAACTCGCGCGGCGGGTGGATCGTCATCGGCATCACGGACGACACCAAGCAGATCGCGCCGATTCCCCGCCCGCAGGCAGACTTCAGCCAGACCGTGGGCGAGCTCTGCCGCCGTCACATCTCCCCCGCCCCGTCCTTTGACGCACGCTTCATCGTGGACCCCGCGAACGACCGTCAGGGCGTCGCCCTCATCCAGGTGGCGGAGGGAGACTTCCCTCCCTACGTCGCGGACGGCGTCGTCGAGATCCGCGAAGGCTCCACGTCCGGGCCGGCGACCGGCGGCGCCCTGGTCGAGCTCTACGACAAGACAAACCGGCGCCACTCGGAGGTCACGGAGTTCTGCCACAGGACCGTCTACTACCCCGGGGTCGACGGGGCGCATGGCGTTTCTTCGCCGGCTGGCGCCGCGACTGTAACGCCCGCCGCCCCCGCAGCGCCCCTCTTTGACCTGTACCTCTTCCGTATGGGACAGCGCACGGCGGACGCCCCGTCGCGGGCGCGGATCGCCGAGCATATCGAAGCCATGCGCACCGGTTTTTCGCTGCAGGGTATGGACTGCCACGTGCAGCACGCGCACGACTCGCTCATCCTACGCAACCGTCCGCCCCTGCACGACAGCGAGGCTCACTCGGCCATCGAGCTTTTCGGCGACGAGTCCGTGAAGCTCACCGTCCCCGCCGTCCCGCTCGACGACGGTGCCTACGAGCACGCCGTGTCGAGCCTCGTCGCCATCGGTCAGGCGGTCCCTGCGGGATGCCAGATCGTGGATGCCCGGCAGACGCTGCGCCGTGTGACCCGCATGGCATCCGTCCTCGACCGCTACGTGCGCGAGCGCGGCATCTCCTGGCGCAGTTACGCCGTCGCCTACGAGCTCGAGGGCATGGCGGGCGTCGTCCTGTGGAGCGACCTGCCGGAATACAGCGCCTACGTGGGCAAACACGGCGCTCTCTTCTGCGGCACCACCGACAGCCGCAGCCGCGTCCGCTACCTCGACGACGGCGAGCACGACTCCTTCCGCGCCCGCCAGTTTGCCGGCAGCCACTTCTTCGAGGCCTGCGGCCTGCCGCTCGGCTCTCCCGACCCCGAGGACAACGCCCTGGTCGACGCCCTGCTCAGTACCAGCAGGTGAGTTGGGCGTCCTCGGCGATCAATGCGCGCCAGGTCCTTCTTTACACCTCGCCCGCCTGCAAGCCTGCATACTCTCTAAACCCTGGTATGGAAAAGCGCACAATGCCGCGCGCGACTTCTTCGATCACCCCCGCCGCGCGGAGACGCGCGCGGTACTTCGAAGCGTAGCTGCTGGTCACACCCATACGTTCTGCGATGTCGGCAAGCCTGCTTTCCCCTGCATCGGGCAGCATGGCCTGTACGAACCGAATGTCTGTGGGCGACAGTTCGCGGTACGTCGAGGCAATGACACGCTCTTCGAAGTCGAGCGCAGCCGCCTCGATGCCATGGCGAGCGTCACCAAGGTCGATCGTCTTCTTCGAGCCCGCAGCCTGCCAACAACGATATCCGACCAGCTGCAGCATATAGGGAAAGCCCTTGATTGCATCGACACATGCCGCCAGCGCATCTGCCTCGATGGCCTTGCCGGCACCCTCCACCGTACGGCGTACGGCATCGTACACATCCGGCGTACTGACGAGCCCGAGCGCATGACGTTGGGCACGGCGCAGGAAAGAAACGCTCTTGTTGCTCACGAGAGCATCGACATTGCTCGGCAGCCCTGCCATCACAAGCGCGACTTTCCGCCTTTCGCGAACAAAATGCTGGTAGACAGCGGCGAGGGTGATCATCTCATCGAGGGATGCATCAACCTCATCGACGGTGATGAGCAGCCCGATCCCGCTGTCGGCAAGGATGGACAGCACGCCTGTCATGCGTGTACGCCAATTGCCCTGCTCCTGCGCCGCGGACTCCCAGGTGGCGCCAACCGGCCCCGCGGTGATGCCCGTCAACCGCATCTTCGGTTCCTGAGGCAGCGCGTCACGTCCCGCCATCATCGTCTGCTCGTAAATGTCCTCAAGCATGCCGGGAAGTGCGGAGACGGCGACAGCGATCCAGCCCTCTTCCTCGGCTTCCTTGCTGATGCAGGAAAGACAGACGGTCTTACCCGTACCGCGAGCCCCGACGAGGATGCTGGAGAGGTTTGGATCACCCGAGCCCGCCATGAAAGCCGTGCGCATCTCATCGAGTAAAAGAGAGCGACCGGCAAGAATGGGCGGCACGGTTCCGAATGCCGGGGTAAAGGGGTTGCGCTCGATAGCTTTCGCTTCTTTTCCCATTTTTCGCTTTCTTTCCCGATTTTCGCTTTCTTTCCCGATTTTCGCTTTCTTTGTTGCGGATGGCAAGCAGGTCTCATTGCATCGAGCCATTTCTCCACCCGGCACAGGTCCTTCGTCGTCGATTGAGCACTATCGGAAGAAGAACCCAGACATGAATAGACCCCCGATAACAATCGCATCGGGGGCCTTGTCATGGCTATAGCTTGCGGCATTGCGTGTCTACGTCAGCTAGCACCAATATTGCTCGGGCACGGCACGCGGTAGGAGCGCGACATGCGGCCTGGGCACGTGCGCAGCCAGCCCGCCGCGTCGCCCTACTTCAGCGAGCGGTAGTACGCGTAGGTCATGGCCTCGCCTTGCGCGAGGACCTGCGAGTCCGTGACCTCGGCGAGCAGCAGCAGGTGGTCGCCGAAGTCGATGATCTGCTTGGTGGCACAGGACAGCTGCGAGAGGGCGCCCTCGGCGATCCAGGGGGTGCCGTACTCGTCGTGCTGCAGCTCGTAGCCCTCGAACTTGTCGATGTCCTTGCTGGAGCGCAGGCCAAAGCCCTTCACGAGGTCGATGGAGGCGTCCTTGGCCAGCACCGTCAGGCTGAAGCGGCCGAACGGCTTGACCACGTGCGAGACGTAGCCGCCCTTGTGGAGCGACACACTGATGATGGAAGGCTTGACGTTGACGCTCGAGACGGCATCGACCGTGCGGCCGATCGCGCGCTCGCCGTCGGTATCCGCGCAGGTAAAGAGATAGACGCCCGCACCGATGGGCCACAGGGCCTTGTTGTCGAACATGTCGAACTCCTCTCCGGTAGCATGCCGATCGCTTGTCGGCGGCACATGTCAACAGCGCATGTCAAAGACGCGCTCATCTGTCTCAATCCTAGCGTTTTGCGAGTACCATTGCCTGAGTGAAGAAGAACAAGCCCATGCAGCCGGACGCACAGTGGCACAGGCCAGCGGCATGGGACAGATCGCACAGCGATGGCGTGCGTCAAGAGGGGGCTCATCATGGACTTCATCCTCGACCAGAGCATGGCGGACCTCGGCGTGACCGACGTGGTCACCGCCAAGGTGTGGAACGTCGACGTGCACGCGGAGCTCACGCCCGAGTTCCGCGCCAAGCAGCAGAAGTGGCTGGACTGGGCGCTCGAGGTGGACCCCGACACGCTGACCGACGACCGCATCATCAAGGGCTACAACGACCTGACCGCCAGCGTGGGCCGCAGCCTGCGCAAGAACCCGCCCACGGCGATCGCCCTCATCAACAACGTCAAGCGCCGCGGCTCCATGCCCCACGTCAACTCCGTGGTGGACATTTACAACGTCGAGACCCTCATCTCCTACGAGGCCATCGGCTGCCACGACCTGGACGTGATCGACTGGCCCATCGAGTACACCGTGCACGGGCGCGAGGACACCTTCACGCCGATCATGGCCAACCCCAAGCGCGTGGCAGAGACGGACTTTGTCTACCGCGACCGCAAGGGCATCATGGCCTACCTCGACACGCGCGACGCCGACGCCTACAAGCTGACCGACGACACCAAAAATGTGCTCTTCTGCTTTGTCGGCAACCCGGCGACCACGGTGAACGAGCGCGTCGAGGAGCTCCGCCGTGTGCTCGCGGACCTCAAGGCCTGCATGCCCGACCTGACCTACGAGATCCACCACGTGTCGGTCGGTGCCGACGAGGTCATCGAGCGCGGGTAGTGTCTTTGCCCAGCTGAAAAAGGTAATCCAGACGGCCACGGCAGGCATGGCAGCCTCCCTGGCCTGGGCTAGAAAAAAACGCAGCGGCTTCGTGCGCACGTCGAAACTCATATGTAACGCGTGCTTCACAAGCCGTTTTCACCCCTTCCTAAAATTGAGATATGCATGTTTTTGGATTGCATGTCGAGAGGAGGGGTGCATGGAAGAATTGGCCATGCACGAGGCACGCATCAACGAGCAGCTCGCCCGCTACGGTGTGAAGTTCGGTATTTACAAGAACGGCACCTTCAACGAGCGACTCTTTCCCTTTGATGCAATACCTCGCGTTATCACCGCGGAGGAGTGGGGCCCGCTCGAGCGCGGTCTGATTCAGCGCGTCGACGCGCTCAACGCCTATCTTGCTGACATCTACAGCGACCGCCGCATCGTGAGCGACGGCGTGATCCCCGAAGACTTCACCATCTCCACCCCGGGCTACCTCCCGCAGTGCGTGGGCATCACACCGCCCAAGGGCATCTACAGCCACATCTCGGGCATCGACCTCGTGCAGTCCAAGGATGGGGAGTGGTTCATCCTGGAGGACAACCTGCGCGTGCCGAGCGGTGCCTCCTATCCGCTGATCAGCCGCGGCATCTGCCGCATGTGCAGCCCCGACACCTTCCGCCACAACCACGTGGTGGACAACCGCAACTACGGCACGATGCTGCGCGAGGTGATGGACAACGTCAACTGCGGCGGCATCAACGTGATCTTCACCCCCGGCCGCTACAACGCCGCCTACTTCGAGCACTCCTACCTAGCCGAGCAGACCGGCGCGGTACTCGCCGAGGCGAGCGACCTCTACGTGGAGAACGAGTGCGTGTACTACCGCGGCATCGCCGGCGACCAGCGCGTGGGCGCCCTCTACCGCCGTATCAGCGACGACTACCTCGACCCCAATACCTTCCTGCCCGAGAGCGTGATCGGCGTGCCCAACCTCATGAGCGCCTACCGCGCGGGCAACGTCGCGATCATCAACGCCCCGGGCAACGGCGCCGCGGACGACAAGGGCATCTACTACTTTGTCCCCAAGATGATCCGCTACTACCTGGACGAGGAGCCCATCCTGCACAACGCCCCCACCTACCTGCCCTTCTTCGCGGATGACATGAAGTACGTGATGGACCACTTCGACGACCTCGTGATCAAGGACACCTCGGAGGCCGGTGGCTACGGCGTGGTATTCACGGCCAATATGACGGCGGAGGCGCGCGAGGACCTGCGCCAGAAGGTCATTGCCACCCCGCGCCGCTGGATCGCGCAGGAGATCGTGGACTTCATCGAGCTGCCGGTGCACCTCGCCGAAGGCGACGTGCCGCGCAAGGCCGACCTGCGCGCCTTTGTGCTCACGGGCAAGGAGACCATGGTCTGGCCCAGCGGCCTCACGCGTTTCTCCCGCGAGGCGGGCAACGCAATCGTCAATTCAAGCCAAGGAGGAGGGTTCAAGGACACATGGGTGCTAGCTCGCTAACAAAACTCGGCCGCCTCTACTGGCTGGGGCGCTACGTGTCGCGCGTTTCCATCGAGACCGAGATCGTCGAGGACATCTTCGACAAGGTCATCGACAATCCCGACTACGACTATGTCGGCTTTTGCGACAAGCTCGAGATACCGTCTGACGTCTACGCGAACGCCAACGATTTCATCGAGCGTTTCCTGCTGGACAAGGACGATCCCTTCTCGGTGATCACCAACGTCTCGCGCGCCTACGACAACGCCATCGTCCTGCGCGAGACGATCTCCTCAGAGGCCCTCTCCTACATCCAGGTCGCCGTGAACCTGATGGACACGGCCGCCAAGGGCATGGCCCCCATGCTCGAGATGCAGGCGGTGCGTGACGCCCTGTACGCCTTCCGCGGGTGCGTGGACGACACGCTCTACGACAACGAGAGCCGCTACACGCTCAAGGCGGGCAGCTCTGTGGAGCGCATCGACATGTATGTCCGCCTGGGCCTCAACACTGATAAGATGGCACATGAGCTGGACATCCTCCGTTACCGCCTGCGCAGGATGCCGCTCACGCGCGACGGCCGTCGCCTGGCGCTGCTCGAGGACCTCGCGCCCAACCCCTCCCCCGTCGAGAACCGCGCTCTGCTTCTCGACTGCATCGAAGGGCTATTCCCGGACATGTAGGCGGCAGCTGGAGGCACGATGGGGAGACTTGAGTTTGACTACATGACGCACATCGGCTTTTCGGAGCCGGTGGACGAGCATACGTTTGTCTTGCGCTGCCTGCCGCGCAAAGACCGTGGCATCCATATCGAGTCGGCCGCCGTCGAGATCAGCCCGACGGCGGCTACCACCCGTCAGCTCGACTCCTTTGGCAACACGCTGACGGTCGGCAGTATCCGCGCACCGCATACCCAGATCGAGTACCGCAGCCAGGGCGCGGTCCGCGTGGACCGCTACGCGGGCGGACTGGGCGACGGGCCGCAAACCGAGTCGGATCCCGAGCCCCACCCGCTCTATCGGTATCCCTCGCCCCTGACCAGCCCCGACGCCGGGCTCGTCTCGTTTGCGGAGAGCTTCGGGCGGACCCATGCGACCGTCGACGCCCGCATGTGCGCCGAGCTCTCGCACACCGTTCACGAGACGATGGAGTACGCGCCCCGCACCACGAGCGTGCGGACCACGGCGGCCGAGGCCTTTGCGGCGCGGCATGGCGTATGCCAGGACTTCGCGCACGTCCTGTCCACGCTGCTGCGCCTCTACGGCGTGCCCGCCCGCTACGTGAGCGGCCTGGCCGAGGGCGAGGGCCAGACGCACGCCTGGGTCGAGGCCTACGTGGGCAGCCGGTGGCGCGGGCTCGACCCCACGCGCGACAAGCTCGCGGACGACGGCTACCTGCCGCTCGCGTGCGGGCGCGACTGGATGGACTGTCCGATCGAGAACGGGTCGTTCCACGGATATGTGACCCAGGAGCAGACGGTGCACTTCACGGTAAGGAGGACGGCGTGATCGAGGACGGCGTGATCGATGTGGCTACGGGCGACAGCGTTCGTCTTCAAGTCGACAAAGACGTGATCACAAGCTGCGAGATGGGCGCGGGCGAGCATCTCGCCATCTTCCGCAACCGCTTCGCCCCCGCGGGCATGGATATCGATGCGGCCCTGGCCGCCGGCACACCGCGCCTCTGCCTCGTCACGGGCATCCACGGCGACGAGCTGGAGGGCCAGTACCTCTGCTACGAGGTCGCGCGCCGCATCCGCGAGCATCCCGAGTACCTGACAGGCGTGGTCGACATCTACCCGGCGCTCAACCCGCTGGGCGTCGGCGCCATCTCCCGCGGCATCCCGCAGTTCGACCTAGACATGAACCGCATCTTCCCGGGCAACAACGCCGCATCCCCCTACGAGTCCATGGCCGCCGACGTGGTGGCCAGCCTGACCGGTGCCACGCTCGTCGTCGACACCCACGCCAGCAACATCTACCTGCGCGAGATCCCGCAGATCCGCGTGAACGAGACCGTGCGGGACCGCCTGCTGCCCTGGGCGCTCGAGGCCGGCGCCGACTTTGTGTGGGTGCATGCCGACGCGACCGTGCTGCGCGGCACGCTGGCCTACAGCCTCAACGCCCGCAACACCCCCACGCTCGTCCTCGAGATGGGCGTGGGCATGCGCATCACGCAGGAGTACGGCGAGCAGCTGGCCGAGGGCTTCTTCAACCTGATGCGGCGCGCGGGCGCCTGGACCGGCCCCGTCGCGCCCGTGCGCCGCCCCATCGTGAGCACCGACGGTCAGGTGAGCTTCCTCAACGCCGAGGCGGCCGGCCTCTTCGTCCCCGTCGCCCGGCACGACCACGGGGTCAAGAAGGACCAGCTCATCGGCAACATCCTCGACCCGGCGGACGGCACGGTGCTGCAGGAGCTGCGCAGTCCAGTGGACGGCCTGCTCTTTACCCTGCGTGAGTACCCCATCGTCTACCCCGGCTCGCTCATCGCGCGTGTGCTGGGCATGAACGGGGAGGCATAGCCATGCTCGAGAAGACACTCTTTCGCATCGATCTGCCCTACCGTGACCCCATGGAGGTGCGGGCGTTCCTCTTTGGCACCACGTCCGACGGGCGCCTCCTGGGCGAGGCCGATGTCAACCCCGACGATTTCGAGCGCTCGATCGCCTTTGTCGGCGCCATGCGCGGCGACGAGGTCCAGCAGACCTACATCTGCTCGCGCCTCGTGCACAAGATGCGCAAGATCGAGGCGGACGGCGAGATGGAGCCGGGCCGCATGGTGATGATCGTTCCCTGCGTCAACCCCGCCTCCATGGACATGGGCCGTCGCTTCTGGGTGGGCGACGGGACCGACATCAACCGCATGTCACCCGGCTACGACCGCGGCGAGACGACCCAGCGCATCGCCGCGGGCATCTTTGCCGGTGTGCAGGGTTTCAAGATGGGCGTGCACTTCTCCAGCTTTTATTTGCGGGGAGACTTCCTCGACCATGTCCGCGTGATGATGGGTCCCGGCGAGGACACCGACCAGGGAGAGCTCTTTGGCCTCCCCTACGTGCTGCACCATGTGCCGGGCTCCTTCGACACCACCACGCTGCACTACAACTGGCGCCTCTGGGACACCGAAGCGTACTCCCTCTACACCCACGTGACGGAACATATCGACGAAGGCGCAGCTGCGACCATGGTCCGCGCGTGCCTGCGCTTCCTCGACGCCCGCGGTATCATCCACCGCCCCTGCCACGGCGGCATGCGGTCGACCACCTTCGACGAGAGCTGCCTCGTGCGTGTGCAGGTCAGTCGCGGGGGTATCTTCCATCCGCTCGTCAAGCTGGGCGACCTGGTCTCATCCGGACAGGCGATGGCGCAGATCACCGACCCGTACACGGGCGAGGTCAGCGAGACGATCGTGGCGCCCTCGGGCGGCCTGGTCTTCTTTGCGTGCCGCCAGCCGCTGGTAATCGAGCGCACGCTTGCCTTCCAGATTGTGCCGCGCGACGTGGACACCACCCCCGACAGCCGTCGCGGCAATTTCCTCGACCCCGAGGCGTAGCGCTGCCGTCGGAGCAGCGCCTTTGCCCCAATCGTCAGAGAACCGCCATTAGCCCGCCAACCCCGCGAGCGATTGGTTCTTTCCGCCAAGCGTGTCTTAGCTATTCGTATCAAAGCGCGCGTGTCCGGGGCTGGTGCTAAGATTTCGTGAAAGAAGGGAAGGTGATTGCATGCTGTATGACTACGTTGAACTCGAAGACGGGACACAGATTGCGTATTCGGATGTCAACGATGATGAGACCGTACGCGTAGAGATCGAGCGACCACGCGACTGGGGCTTTGATGCGGCGACCTGCTTGCTTCCGGCTTACGAGTGGACAGGTATCGACGGGTTCTCCGATGAGGAAATCCTGTCCCTCACGGCTTTCTTGCAGCGCAATGCACCTCTCATCACCCGCTTCGCCCATGAGGGAAATCTGCGCTATGCCTAGGCTCTACTTGTTTGGCCAATACGTCATTTTTTCTGGGTCGGAGAGAATGGCGAGCCCGTTCATGTCCATATTTCCGTGAAGCGGCCGGCAAAGGACTCCACGAAGATTTGGCTAACACGTTCTGGTGGATGCCTGGTGGCCAACAACCGCAGCGGTATCCCCGAACGCGATCTCCGCGACTTGCGTGAATTCATCACCTACAACCATGCTGACATCTGCAAACGTTGGATTGACACGTTTGGTGAAATTCGCTTCATCAAATAGTGCAACGCTACTAGACGAGATTGCCCGGCAATATATAAGCCGCCCAGCAAAGCATCTCAGTCTTTGCTGGGCGGCTTGGAAAAGCCAAGGTGCGAGTCTACTCGGTTACCGTTACAGCGCGGGGATGTGGCGCGGGAGACCGTCGACGCAGAGGGGCGGGACCTCGCCGGTGACGAGCGGACGCACATAATCAACTAGCTCCTGGGTGACATCCATGCCGTCTTCCGAGATCCACGCACGCGGGATGGCACGCTCCTTGTTGGCAACGTCGGCGATGTCCACCAGGTCGTACGTCACCGTGTAGGGCTGGTCCTGCACGCGACGGATCACGGGCATCTTGCCGGTGAGACCCTCCGCCGCTGCACGCACAGCGACACCGCCCAAGGTCGCGGCTTCGGCAAGGTCGGTCGCACTCGCGAGGTGGCTCGCGCAACGCTGGAGGGTCGAGAGCTCGACCGCGCGGGTCTTCACGCCCAGACGGTCGCCGATGAGACCGGCCAGGTAGCGGCCTGTACCCGAAAGCGCGGCCTTGTGGCCAAAGGCGTCGACCTTGATGGCACCCGTAGGATCCTCGCACATGAGGGAGCCATCCGGGCGCTTTGCCCCCTCGCTCACCGCGACGACCACCGTCTGACGTTCCTCCATCTTGGCGGCTACGGCGTCAATCAGCGCGTCTTCCGTCACAGGCGCCTCGGGCGTAAGGATCAGGTGCGGGGCGCCGAGCCCGTCCGCACGGGCCAGAACGGACGATGCGGCCAGCCAGCCCGCACCGCGCCCCATAATCTCGACAACGAGCACATTTTTAAGGTCGTACACGCTCGCGTCGCGACCAAGCTCGGCTACCGACGTGGCGATGAACTTTGCCGCGGAGCCGAATCCCGGCGTATGGTCGGTACCCTCGAGGTCGTTGTCGATCGTCTTGGGGACGCCCACGAAGCGCACGGGGCTCTCGACCTGGGCGCCGTAGGCAGCCAGCTTGGAGATGGTGTCCATAGAGTCATTGCCGCCGATGTAGAAGACGGCATCGATGCCCTCCGCGTCGAAGTAGGCAAAGAGCCGCTGGTACGGGGTAGGGTCGTCGGCGATAGCGGGCAGCTTGTAGCGGCAGGAGCCCAGGTAGCTCGAGGGCGTCTGGCGCAGGAGCTGCAGCTCGGTTGCAGTGGGCAGCGTCTGGTCCAGGTCGACCACGTCGCCCTCGAGGAGCCCCTCCACACCATGGCGCATGCCCAGCGTCTGCGCGCCGAGCGCGCGGGCCGTCTCGATCACACCGGCAAGGCTCGCGTTGATAGCGGCGGTGGGACCGCCCGACTGACCGACGAGCACGCGACGAAGACCCATATGGACCCCTTCCTATAATTGCTATTGGCATTCTCCCAGATGGTCACCTATGGACCATTCTCATAATCGATCACAAAAAAGATAACGCAACCAGAAGTCTTCGGCTGCATCGATACCCTGACTTGACATTCTGACCCTTTTGTTGCAAACAGCGTCATCGGGCAGTCGGAAAAGCCGAGGTAGATGGCCTGGCTTCTGGGTGAGGGCAAAACCCGGGTTTTGCCCTCACCAAAGGTACTTGAAAAAGTGCTGGTAGATGTGCTGGTGACAATGATAATAAACGTCTGGTGGAAGCGAAAATCGGCCGTTTCGCAACAAAAGGGTCAGAATGTCAAGTCAGGGTATCAGAGAGCAACCCGATAGGAAAAACACCCGTTGAAAACATCTGCGAGAGCGCACAAGGTGGGGAACACCGACCCTTCGGTGCGCTAACACTACTCTCACCCTTTCCCACTAGGCCATCTCAGCGCCTCTTCTCATGGATTCCATCCGCCCCCGTCATAATGGACGGCAGACACCACTCATAGCGAAGGCACCCCCATGATTACCAAGTACCTCGATATCAACCAGGACGGCTACAGCGTGCGCTGCAAGCTCATGGCCGGCACCGACGCGCGCACGCACGACCGCGTGGTCATATGCACGCACGGCTATGGCGGCAACAAGGACATCGCCTGGATTGAGAAGTTCGCCGAGAAGCAGACCGGCAAGCACAAGGCCGACGCCGTGCTCGCCTTCGACTGGCCCTGCCACGGCAAGGACGCGCGCAAGAAGCTCGAGCTCGCCGAGTGCTTCGAGTACCTGCGCCTCGCGGTGGGCTACGCGCGAGAGACGCTGGGCGCCACGTCCGTCTTCAATTATTCCGTGAGCTTCGGCGCCTACCTCGCGCTGGCGTACATCCACGCCTGCGGCAACCCCTTTGCGCGCATCGTCTCGCGCTCGACCGGGCTCATGATGGCCAAGCATATGAAGGACAACGTGGCGCCCGCGGACCTGCCCAAACTCGAGAAGGGCAAGGAGGTCGAAATCGGCTTTGAGCGCAAGTTCAAGATCGACCGCCAGCTGATCGACGACCTCGAGGCAAGTGACGTGCGCAAGTTCGAATATTTCGACTGGGCGGACGACATCCTGCTCATCCACGGAACCCGGGACGAGTACATCCCCATCGAGGAGGCGCGCGCCTTTGCCGACGCGAACGTGATCGAGCTCGTGGAAGTCGAGGGCTCCGACCACGCCTTCCGCAACCCCACCTACATGGACCTGGCCATCCACCGCACCGTGGAGTTCTTCGCGCCGCAGAGCCAATAATCACGCCCGGCTACTAGTCGGCGTGTTTCAGCATCTCCTGCGGCACAGTTGTCTGCTACTCCGCAGAAGACGAGAGCAGCTTCAGCACCTGCGCTGCGTTCAGCGTGGGCACCGGTGAGTTTGCGGCCAGACGCCGGTCGCCCGTCACCAGATAGGTCACCTGGCAGCGCGTAGCGACCGCAACGATGAGGTCGTCCTCAAAATCACGGTGCACACGGTGGATGGTCCGGCTCATAGCCATGTCCACAAGCCCCATTGATACGACTGTGGCGAGTTCCGTGATGCTCTGCAGACATCCCCAGGCATACTCCTCCGCAGCATCCGCTACCTCCCGTGTGACCTCCTTGCCGGCACGTCGCACATCGCGTTTGATGGCGAGGGCGCACTGATAGTAGAAGTCCTTGCAGGAAGTCGGCGCGATTAGGAGGTCCACACCCTCCCGCTTGGCAAAACGAATCAGAGCCACCGCGCTCGCAAAGCCGACGCGCGACTGATCGAAGTAGTCGAGCCACACATTGGTGTCCAAGAGAAGCGTCTGGCTGTTCGTCTGTCCTTTGGCCATCTAGGCTCCCCTCTCAGCCTGACGCTCGGTGTAGATCTCCTCCATTGCCAGCCTGTCGGCGTCCACCTGCGCCTGAAGCGCATCCCCCAATTCGGATTCCGCCACGGACGCCTTTGCTGGCAACGGGATCCCCAGCTGCTGATACAGGTCGATGCGGCGCTGCCAGGCGCTGTCGGCAGCATCTGCCACTGGCTCATATCCAGCGCTCTTCTGCTGCGAATCAGTCTCCATCAGACTCGCGAGGAGCTCACGTAACCCTTGAATATCCCCTAATTTCCTCCGCGCGTACTCCCATAAGAGGCGCACCGCCTGAGTCGGCGTATATCCAGCTTGGGCAAGGGCGAGATCACCTTCGCTTTTTACGGCGCTATCGATTCTGATGTTCATCTGCGTGGCGGCCATGTGCCCCTCCCTCTGTCGCGACATCCCCGAGTATACACGATAAGCTATACGCATAGCTTTTCTTTGTTTCCATTTAAATTCCTAGTTGACTGATAGGTTTATATGGTCTATACCTACAAACCATAAACCTAGCATTTTGGTAGGAATATAGGGATTCGACCAAAGTCCGCATTGAAATAAGAACACCTGGAAAACGCTTCACAAACAGACACGCAGGAGAGGAAGACGCACATGGCCCAGGAGACTACGCAGGAGACCCCCGACACGAACCACGGGCTAGGCTTCGAGAGCCGTCTCATCCACGCAGGTACGACGACCGACCCAGCAACCGGCTCGGTCAACGTCCCGATCTACCAGACCTCCACCTACCGCCAGGACCACATCCGCGGTGACGTGACCTGGGAATACTCGCGCACGGGCAACCCCACTCGCGCGGCGCTCGAGAGTCTGATCGCCGACCTCGAGGGCGGCGTCGCGGGCTTTGCCTTCGCCTCCGGCATGGCGGCCATCAGCACCGTGCTCTCCCTGCTCCACACGGGTGACGAGGTCATCATCCCCACCAACGTCTACGGCGGCACCTATCGCGTGCTCGATCGCGTCTTCAACCACTTCGGCATCACTTACCGTATCGTCGACACCTCCGACCTCGCCGCCGTCGAGGCGGCCATCGGCCCGCAGACCAAGGCGACCCTGATCGAGAGCCCCGCCAACCCCCTCATGACCATCACGGACCTGGCGGCGGTCTCCGAGATCGCCCACCGCCACGACCTGCTCTCCATCGTGGACAACACCTTCATGACTCCCTACCTGCAGCGTCCGCTCGAGCTGGGCGCGGACATCGTCCTGCATTCCGCCACCAAATACCTGGGCGGCCATTCCGACGTGGTCGCGGGCCTTGTGGTCGTCAAGTCCCAGGATCTAGCCGACCAGCTGGCCTACCTGCAGAACGCCACGGGCGGCGTACTCGGTCCCTTCGACTCCTTCCTACTGGTCCGCGGCATCAAGACCCTGGGCGTCCGGATGGACCGCCATCAGGAAAACGCCCGCTACCTGGCTGAGCACTTGCGCGCAAACCCCGCGGTCAGCCGCATCTACTGGCCCGGCTTCGAGGATTTCCCCGGCTACGAGGTCAACCACCGTCAGGCCTCGGGCCCCGGCGTGATGATGAGCTTCGAGCTCGCCGGCGGCTACGACGCCCCCACCTTCTTCCGCTCCACCCGCATGGTAGCCCTGGCCGAGAGCCTGGGCGGCGTGGAGTCCCTGGTCTGTCACCCCGCGAGCATGACCCACGCCGCGATCCCCAAGGAGGAGCGCGACCGCGTGGGCATCACCGAGGGCCTCATCCGCCTCTCGACCGGCATCGAGGACAAGGAGGACATCCTCGCCGATATCGAGCAGGCCATCGAGGCAGCCAAGCAGTAGGGACAGCAGAGATACCAGGGAAAGAAGCACATCATGAAGAAGTACTACGACTCTATGCAAGAGCTCGTCGGCAACACCCCCCTGCTCAAGATCAACGAAATGGGCGTCAAGCCTGGTGTGAACGTCTTCGCAAAGCTCGAGCTCCTCAACCCCGCCGGCTCCGTCAAGGACCGCACCGGCCGCTGGATGGTGCGCGACGCGGAGGCCAAGGGCCTGCTCCACCCAGGCGACACGATCATCGAGGCCACCGCGGGCAATACGGGCCTGGGCATCGCCTTTGCCGCGCTGGGCAAGGGCTACAAGGTCATCTTCGTCGTGCCCGAGAAGTTCTCGGAAGAAAAGCAGACCCTGATGCGCGCCCTGAGCGCCGAGATCGTCCACACTCCGCTCGACGAGGGCATGCTGGGCGCCGAGCGCAAGATGAACGCGATGCTCGAGGAGATCCCGCATTCCGTAGCACTGCGGCAGTTCCGCAACCTCTCCAACCCGCAGGCCCACTACGAGTCCACCGGTCCCGAGATCTGGCGCGACCTGGGCGGTGACATTCAGTACTTCGTCAGCGGTGCGGGCTCGGGCGGCACCTACACGGGCATCGCGCGCTACCTCAAGGAGCGCAATCCCGACATCAGGTGCATCCTGGCCGACCCCGTTGGCTCCACGATGGGCGGCGGCGAGCACGGCAACTACCGCATCGAGGGTATCGGCAACGACTTTGTGGCCGACACGATGGATATGGGCCTCGTGGACGAGGTCATCAAGGTGAGCGACGATGACGCCTACGGCACCGTGCGCGAGATTGCCCGGCGCGAGGGCGTCTTTGCCGGCTCGTCCTCGGGCGCCGCACTCTGGGCGGCCCTGCAGGTGGCCGAGCGCATCGACTCCGGCAATATCGTGACTGTCTTCTACGACCGCGGCGACCGCTACTTCTCCGAGCACCTTTACTCATAGGAAGAACAGCAATCAAGGGGACCGGCGATCACTGACGCAGAGACACACGATGCAGGCACGCGTGTCGCGGGTGTACACACTGCGAGGTGGTTGAGCAAGTAGTCCAGCTGGTCGTAGACGTTGCCAAAGTGTAGGACAGAGGGGCTATACCGTATTATCTCGGCATAGCCCTTTTTCAGCCGCGCGAAGCAACCTGCCGCGTTGTCCTATTCATTAGGGGTCGTGTCGCCATGCTGCTTTGCAGCCTCGACAATTCTGGCGATGGCGTCCTTGCTCATACCTTGGCCCTCAAGTTGAGCGGCCATTCTCTCGATGCCCTGCTCGATGCCCTGCTCGATGCCCTGCTCGATGCCCTGCTCGATACCCCGCTCGATGCCCTCTTTGATGCCCTTTTGCTTTGCCTCGCGCTCCAGACGCACCGCACGCTCACCCATAAGCTCGAGAACCTCTCCACCCATGGCCAGCCTCACTTTCTTGCGCAGATCGTCATACGAGGACAAGACGTGATCGGACACCTTGATTATAAGCTCCGTGAGCCCTTCGTAGAGGACCTCATCACCGGCCCCTAGCGTCAGTATCTCGAACTTGCCTCGCATCTGTGCGCACTCTGCAATGAGCTGGGCAGTCCGCTGATCATCTCCCGCGATCTTCTCAAGCTCCCGCTCGTAACGCATGAGGTAGTAGGGCATGAGGAGCAGGAGGTGCTTGTCAAAGATCTCATCACTTGTAAACCTCTGGGCCTTCACAACCCCCGTCTGGTACATGAAGAAGCCGCCATCAGGTAGATTCACCCTCATCTGAAGCGTGTCTGGTGTGCTCGGCGTATCCCTCAAGAAAAGCACGCATGACTCAGGAAAGTCCATCTGAAATGGAGCACCTGCAGACACAGCCCGTTCAAGCGCAATGCTGAAGTCGTACTCGATCATGCGTAATACCATTTTTGTATCGGGAGTGCTCTGACATTCTATGTGGTAGATCTTGTCGCCCAGCCTGAACACGGAGTCATCGATAACCGCGCCGCGTGGTGTCTGATGCTCATCCGTAAACTGCACGATCTCCGTGCCCAGTGGGTATTCGCGGCCAAAGCACTCGTTGATGAACGGGACCAGCAACTGCGGCATCTTGCGCAGCATGGTCTTGAAGACCGAGTCGTAGATAGTGTTGTCTTCCAAGGTTTCTCCTCTCACCGCGGTAATTCTTGAAGTCAGCCCACGCGGACTACCACCCAGCCGAGACCGCGACCTTGTCTATCCCAGCCTCTCCCGCTGCTGCAGCAACTCCAGTATCTACACACCTGTACTTCCGCGACCTGCCCTTGCCCACTGCGATGACCGACCCTTGATCAAGATAGCCATGCAGAAGCCTTCGTGTACCATCGACGCCTATGCCCAAGCTGCGCGACAGCTCTTTGGTCGACAGGGGGCCGTACTGCTCGAGCAACCCAGGAAGGCGCTCGTACGGGGTGAGCGGCTCGGGAAGCTCTTCCAGCCCCAGCTCATCCAAAGCCTTATCGGTTAGGCAGAGCGTCCGGTCCTTATAGGACGCGCCCTCGAACTTGAGACGTCCTTGCCGTTCCAAGTCCACCAGGATGTTCCACGCGAAATGCCCATCGAACACGGGCTGGGCTTCCATCAACCTCATCGGAGAAGGACCACATTCCAGGATTGTCTTTGCCACCGTGGGCCAAAGCTCGTTCGCCTCTTCACGGAGCTTCCTCTCCCACTCGATCCCCTCGAGCTCAGCCCTCTTAAACGCCGCAGCAACCTCTTGGTACGCCTTCTCCGCGAGATCCGGACGCTCTTTGGCAGCTGCCTCCACAAGCGATTCGTCCAAGTCCTCGTAGTAGTCCGAGTACTTCGCGTCTGGGGGTATGGCCCAGTCCCAGTCGATTCCTGCAACGATGTGAACCCTGCATCGCTGTCCCCCGATGCACGCGTAGAGTTGTCCACCGCCCCTTGCACGCGTGGAACAGTAATAGTGGCAATACTCTGGAATGTGAGGGTTATCGGCATAGTCGTCGATTGCCTTCTTTATTCCAGCCGATTCTGCCAGGTGCTTGATTGGACGAAGCGATTCTTGATACCCCATGAGCCCACCCCCTGTGGTGTGATGTATTTATCACTTATGCGAAATATATCACATCATCAGAAAGCAGGCAATACAGTTGTTCTAAAAAAATTAGATTCGAGTCAGAGCCCTTCTTCACCTCGACTCATCGGGCCCATTGCTGCGCTGGAGCGGACTGCTTACCTACCACACGCTGCGATAGATGTTGCGGATGTCCTCGCGGGTGAGCTCGGTGTACTCGTTGGCCAGCAGGCGCTGCTGGTTGGCGATGGTCATGTCCGTGAACTCGTCGATCTGCGCCTCGGTCATGCCGTACTCGCGCAGGTGTTTCTTGGCCACGAGACGGTTGAGCAGGTCGTCCAGACGGTCGTAGACGTCGGCCACGTCGCAGCTCAGCTTGTCGGCAAGCAGGGCGTTGAGCTGGGCGATGCTGCCCGCGGGGTCCTTCTCCACGTAGCGCTTGAAGACGGCCGTGAAGAGCTGGTAGTTGGACTCGCCATGCGGCACATGGAAGACGCCGCCTAGCGCATAGGAGAGCGCGTGCACGGCGCCGCACCCCGCGTTGCCAAAGGCGATGCCGGCACTGGTGGCTGCCAGGGCAAAGTCGGCCATGCGCTCGTTGCGAGCCTCGACGGACATGTCGTGCTCGGCCATGTACAGGTAGCCGTCGATGATGAGATTGATCGCGCGGACGGAGTACATCTGCGTAAAGGGTGACGCCTTGGGCGAGAGGTAGGACTCGGTAGCGTGCACCAGCGCGTCGATGGAGCTGGTGGCAAAGACACGCGGCGGCAGGCTCATCATGACCTCGGGAATCACGACGGCCGCGTCGGCGAAGTTGGCGTCGGCGGCCAGGCCCTTCTTGGTGCCCAGCTCGGGCAGGGCCATCACGGAAACGTTGGTGACCTCGGAGCCCGTGCCGCAGGTGGTGGGCACGCAGACCAGCTCCCTCTCCTTTGCGGGCTCTGCTTCTCCCGTGAAGAGCTGGCAGGTGCGCTCGGGTGCCTTCAGGGCGAGCAGCTTGCAGATGTCCAGGATGGTGCCGCCGCCCAGCGCCACGATGCGGTCGTAGTCGTAGGCCGCCGCATCCGCGCGGATGGCGTCCACCATCAGGTCTGAGGGCTCGCCCGCGCCGTATTTCTCCTCGTAGATCACGTTGGCGCCGCAGTCAAGCGGAGCGACGAAGGGGTCGTAGAGCCACTTGTTGGTGACGACGAGGTCGCGCGGACCCAGCTGGAAGTCCTGCGCGAACTCCGCGAACGTGTCGTAGCAGTAGATAGTCGGTACGAGTTGCAATGCCTTCACGATGTGCCTCCGTCGGTCATTCTTACCTGTGGCGCGGGTTGGGTCCCGCAGCCACGTCGGGCCCTGCGTTCCGCGTCGGGCTCTGCGGTCCACGCTGGGCCCCACGGCTCACGCGCCATCGGTTTTCTTACCCGCAGTGCATGTAGAGCCCGACCGTAGCTCCTTCGTAATTCTCATCGGGCTGCAATCCAGTTTAGGTTCGCCTTATAACGAGAAGGTAACGGCCCTCCGGAATCAGCCCTTACCCTCTCGTGCGAGGTTTGCTGCAAATCCATGCAGAACTGAGCCTCGGAGGGGCATTCGCAGCCGGCGCGAGATTCCACACGCCCCTCCCGCGCGGGGTTTTCTGCAAATCCGTGCAGAACCGAATCTCGGAGGGGCATTCGCAGCCGGCGCGAGATTCCACACGCCCCTCCCGCGCGGGGTTTTCTGCAAATCTGCGATAAACCCTGTATGCGCGGGGTATAGGAGCGGGGCATTGCGGGGCAGGGGCACTTACTCAAGCAGGCTCTGTGCAGGATATTGTTGCCTTTGGGGCCGCCTGGGCTGCCGGGACGTCTGGGGAACGGAGACCGTCTCGTATACCTGGATGGCCTGAAGTACTGGAGCGTATGGCTGCCTAGAGCACCGGGAGCGCGGCAGAAGTGTTTCGAAACAGAAATTTTGTCTTCCCCGATGACACTGCGAGTGCTAAGCTACCGCACAACATAGGACCACGAAACCGACGAAGCGGAAAAGTAGTCACCCACGCGCGCAGAGAGAGCCCGGGACGGTGGGAGCCGGGACGAGATGCGAGGTGTCGAATGGGCCGCCGAGGGCGCACCGAATGAGCGAGCCGCGCACGACGCTCAAGTAGGCTGCGACGTCAGGCACACGTCACGTGCCATGGGCGTGATAGCGCCTGAAAAGTGCGCGGGGCGAGAGCCTCGCGAATCAAGGTGGCACCGCGAGCTGCAAAGCCCGTCCTTGAACGATATGCGCAGGCATTCGTCGGGGACGGGCTTTTTTCGTCCCCCCGAAGCACGGCGAGAAGGCAAGACGGCACGGCCAGACGACCCAGCCCGTACGAGCAGAAGGGAAGAAAGACATGATTCGCGAAGCAATCGACAAGGTAGTGCAGCACGGCGACCTCACCTACGACGAGGCCTACACGTCCATGCGGGAGATCATGAGCGGCGAGACCACGCCCACGCAAAACGCGGCCTTCCTCGCGGCGCTCTCGACCAAGAACACGCGCGCCGAGACCATCGAGGAGATCTCTGGCTGCGCGGCGGCCATGCGCGAGATCGCCACGCCGGTCGACCACCCCGGCATCGAGACGCTCGAGATCGTCGGCACGGGCGGCGACCGCTCCAACACGTTCAACATCTCCACGACCGCCGCGCTCCTGTGCGCGGCTGCCGGCGCCAAGGTCACCAAGCACGGCAACCGCGCCGCCAGCTCCCAGTCCGGCACCGCCGACTGCCTGGAAGCCCTGGGCGTCAACCTCCAGCAGGACCCCGACCGCGTCCGCGCCGAGCTCGCGAGCTGCGGTATCAGCTTCCTCTTTGCACAGAAGTACCACCCCGCGATGCGCTACGTGGGCCCCATCCGCAAGGAGCTGGGCTTCCGCACGGTCTTCAACATCCTGGGCCCGCTCACCAACCCGGCCAAGCCCGCATTCTTCCTGCTGGGCGTCTACGACGGCTACCTCTGCGAGCCGCTGGCCAACGTTCTCTCCGATCTGGGCGTCCGCCGCGCCTTCGTCGTCTACGGCCAGGACAAGATGGACGAGATCTCGATCTCCGCGCCGACCAAGCTGACCGAGCTCAAGGACGGCTACTACCGTACCATCGAGATCACGCCCGAGCAGTTCGGATTCGCCCGCGCGGCAAAGACGGACGTGGTCGGCGGCACGCCCGAGGAAAACGCGCAGATCACGCGCGACATCCTCGCCGGCAAGGAGACCGGCCCCAAGCACGACATCGCCGTCCTCAACGCCGGCGCCGCGCTCTACGTGGCCGAGAAGGCCGCCAGCATCGCCGACGGCATCGCGCTCGCGCAGGCCCAGATCGACTCCGGCGCCGGCACGGCCACGCTCGAGGCCTTCATCAAGGAGTCGAACGCGTAATGGGCGCTGATCGCGTAATGGGAGACGAACGCGAAATGGGTACCGATCGCGTGATGGGAGCCGAACGCGCAATGCCCGCGCAGACCAACATCCTCGAGACCATCGCCGCGGCCAACCGCGAGCGCGTCGCCCGCGAGAAGGCCCTCGTGCCCGCCGCCGAGATGCGGGAGCGCGCCGAGGCGGCCGCCGCCCGCGAGCGAGCCGCGACGGGCAAGTTCGTCTTCCCGTTTGAGCAGGCGCTGCGTGCGCCGGGCATGTCCTTCATCTGCGAGTGCAAGAAGGCCTCGCCCTCCAAAGGCCTCATCGCGCCCGACTACGACCCCGTGGCAATTGCGCGCGACTACGAGGCAGCCGGAGCAGCCGCTATCAGCTGCCTCACGGAGCCGCGGTGGTTCCAGGGGTCGGTCGACGACCTCGCTGCGGTCGCGCATGCGGTGGACATCCCCGTGCTCCGCAAGGACTTCGTGGTGGACGACTACATGGTGTGGGAGGCCAAGGCGGCCGGTGCCGCGGCGGTGCTGCTCATCGTCTCGATCCTGACCGACGAAGAGCTCACCCACCTGGTGGCGGCCGCGCACGCCGTGGGTCTGACGCCGCTGGTGGAGGCCTATGCGCCGTCAGAAGTACCACGCGCCATCGCCGCCGGCGCCCGCGTGATCGGCGTCAACAACCGTGACCTGCGCACCTTCCGGGTGGACTTCGGCCGCAGCATCGACCTGCGCCCGCTCGTGGGGTCCGACCGCGTCTTTGTCTCCGAGTCCGGCGTGCACGACGCGCACGACGTTGCCCGTCTGGCGGCCGCCCAGGTCGACGCGGTGCTGATCGGCGAGACCCTGATGCGGTCGGACGACAAACGCGCCGCGCTCGACGCCCTGAGGAGCGAGCTGTGAGCACACATATGATGTTGGAAGACACACGCATCGCCCGGGCGCGCGAGCTGCTGAAAGGCCCGCTCCGTCCAGACCGCACCCCGGAGCGCACGCTGGGCCGCACCCCGGACCGCACGCTGGTCAAGCTCTGCGGCCTGCACCGTCCCGAGGACGTCGTCGCGGCAAACGAGGCAGCTCCGGACCTGGTGGGATTCGTGATCGACTTCCCCCGGTCGCACCGCAACGTCCCGGTCACCCAGCTGCTGCCGCTCGCCACACGGATCGACTCGGCAATCATCCGCGTGGGCGTCTTTGTGGACGAGGATCCCGGGCTGGTCGCGGCGCTCGTGGCCGACAACGCCATCGACGTCTGCCAGCTGCACGGCCGCGAGGACGACTACTACATCAGCCGGCTGCATGCGGAGCTCGACGTGGCGGGCGTGCCCGATGCCCCCATCATGCAGGCCTTCCGGGTGCGGACCCAGGCCGACGTGGTGCGCGCCGAGGCCTCGTGCGCCGACGCCATCCTGCTCGACAACGGGCAGGGCACCGGCGAGCGGTTCGACTGGTCGCTCGTGGCGCACGCGAGGAGGCCGTTCGTCTTGGCGGGTGGGCTCAACCCCGACAACGTGGCGGAGGCCATCGCCGCCACCCGTCCCCTGGCTGTGGACATGAGCTCGGGCGTGGAAACCGATGGCGTGAAGGACGCAGACAAGATGAGGGCGGCCGTCGCCGCCGTAAGGAGCGCACGATGAGCAACTCTCCCCTTTCCAAAGGGCGCTTCGGCATCCACGGGGGCCAGTACATCCCCGAGACGCTGATGCCCGCCGTGATCGAGCTGGAGGAGGCCTACAACCGATACAAGGACGACCCGCAGTTCCGGGCCGACCTGGGCGAGCTGTACCGCACCTACGCCAATAGGCCGTCGGGCCTCTACTACGCCGCCAACATGACCCGCGACCTGGGCGGCGCCAAGGTCTACCTCAAGCGCGAGGACCTCAACCACACGGGCGCCCACAAGATCAACAACGCCCTGGGCCAGGCCCTGCTTGCCAAATACATGGGCAAGACCCGCCTGATCGCCGAGACCGGCGCCGGCCAGCACGGCGTGGCCACCGCGACCGTCGCCGCGCTGATGGGCATGGAGTGCGTGGTCTACATGGGCGTCAAGGACATGAAGCGCCAGGCCCTCAACGTATACCGCATGCGCCTACTGGGCACCGAGGTCCGCGGCGTCGATGCCGGCACGGGCACGCTCAAGGACGCGGTCTCCGAGGCCTTCCGCGAGTGGACCACCCGCATCGACGACACCCACTATCTCATCGGCTCCACGATGGGCCCGCACCCCTTCCCCACGATCGTCCGCGACTTCCAGGCGGTCATCTCGCAGGAGTCGCGTGCGCAGATCCTCGCCGCCGAGGGCAAGCTGCCCGATGCCGTGATCGCCTGCGTGGGCGGCGGCTCCAACGCGATGGGCTCCTTCTACCACTACATCGACGACGAGGGCGTCCGTCTGATCGGCTGCGAGGCGGCAGGGCGCGGCATCGGCACCTTCGAGACGGCCGCCACGATCAACACCGGCCGCGTGGGCATCTTCCATGGCATGAAGTCCTACTTCTGCCAGGACGAATACGGACAGATCGCCCCGGTCTACTCCATCTCGGCCGGCCTCGACTACCCCGGCGTCGGCCCCGAGCACGCCGCGCTGCACGACTCCGGCCGCGCCGAGTACGTGGCCATCACGGACGACGAGGCCGTCGACGCCTTTGAGTACCTGTCGCGTACCGAGGGCATCATCCCGGCCATCGAGAGCGCGCACGCCGTCGCCTACGCGATGAAGCTCGCCCCGACCATGACCCCCGACCAGACCATCATCGTGACCCTGTCGGGCCGCGGTGACAAGGACGTCGCCGCGATCGCCCGCTACCGTGGGGAGGACCTCCATGACTAAGACACCCCAAGCAGCCCCGGCCACCACGCTGCAAGCAATGCCCCGCGCGACCTCGCCCGCCGACCCGCGCGAACCTCAGCAAGCGCCCCGCATCATCGACGCCTTCACCGCGCCCGACGGCACGAGAAAGAAGGCCTTCATCCCCTTCGTCACCTGCGGCGACCCGACGCTCGAGGTGACGGAGCGGCTCCTGCTCGCAATGCAGGAAGCCGGCGCCGACCTGATCGAGCTCGGCATCCCCTTCTCCGACCCCACGGCCGAGGGCCCCGTGATCCAGCAGGCAAACCTGCGCGCGCTTGCGGGCGGCGTCACGACCGACGACGTCTTCGCGATGGTCGAGCGTGTGCGTGCAGCGGGCCTGGCCGTGCCGCTCGTCTTCATGACCTACGCCAACGTCGTCTACGGTTACGGCATCGAGCGCTTCGCCGTACGCGAGCGCGAGGCGGGCATGCAGGGCATCATCCTGCCCGACGTGCCCTTTGAGGAAAAGGCGGAGTTTGCCGAGGCCTTTGCCGCCGAGGGGCTCGACGTGGTCAGCCTGATAGCCCCGACCTCGCACGAGCGCATCCGCACCATCGCGCGTGAGGCGACGGGCTTTGTCTACGTCGTCTCGTCCCTGGGCGTGACCGGCGTGCGCAGCGAAATCACGACCGATATCGGGGCTATGGTCGAGCTGATCCGCGAGGCCAATCCCGACGTGCCGGCCGCGGTCGGCTTTGGCATCTCCACGCCCGCGCAGGCCGCCAAGATGGCCGCGGTCGCCGACGGCGCGATCGTCGGCTCCGCGATCGAGAAGCTCCTCGCCGCCCACGGCGCGGACGCGATCCCGTACGTCGCCGACTACGTCCGCGGGATGGCCGCCGCAACGCACGCCACGTAGATGGCGCGCGAACGCGTCACGCACGGAAGACAAACGCGGGCGGAGGGCACGCAATCGAACAAGAGCGCCGCTACAGAAACTGTCCCGTGCGGCTCTGCGGGCAGGCGCGCACGTCGGCCGGCGTGCCGCACACGACCACGCGGCCGCCCTCCTCGCCGCCGCCCGGGCCCATGTCCACGATCCAGTCGGCGTTGCGGATCACGTCCAAGTCGTGCTCGATCACGACCACGGTGGCGCCCTGGTCGATGAGCCCCTGGAAGACACCGAGCAGAGTGCGCACGTCGAGCGGGTGCAGGCCGATCGTGGGCTCGTCGAAGACGAACACGGAGTCCTCCTGGCCGCGGCCCATCTCGCTCGCGAGCTTGAGGCGCTGCGCCTCGCCGCCCGAGAGGCCGGGCGTCTCCTCGCCCAGCGTGAGATAACCGAGCCCCAGGTCGTGCAGGACCTGCAGGCGGCGCTGCACCAGCCGGAGGCCCCGGGTGGCGTCGAGCGCCTCGTCCACGCTCATGTCCATCAGCTCGGGCAGGGTGTGGGCGGCACCGTCCTTGTTTGCGCGGCGGACTAGCGAGGCGCTGCGCGCATAGCGCGAGCCGCGGCAGTCGGGGCAGGTGATGGTGACGTCGGGCAGGAACTGCACGTCCAGGCTGATCTGACCTGTGCCGTCACAGGTGGGGCAGCGCAGGCGGCCGGTGTTGTAGGAGAAGTCGCCTGCCTTGTAGCCGAGCCCCTTGGCGTCGGGCGTGCGGGCGTAGGCTTTGCGCAGCTCGTCGTGGACGCCCGCGTAGGTGGCGACCGTGGAGCGCACGTTGATGCCGATGGGGGTCGCGTCGATCAGCTTGACCTGGCGGATGCCGGGCGCCTCGACCTCGCGGACGTGCGTGGGCAGGGGCGTGCCGTCGATGCGTGCGCGGAGGCCGGGGATGAGGCTCTCGAGCACCAGGGTCGTCTTGCCCGAGCCCGAGACGCCCGTGACCACCGTGAGGCGGCCCTGCGGGATGTCCACCTCGAGCGGGTGGACCGTGTGGATCTGGCCCGTCGCCAGATGGACGTCGCCGCGAGAGAAGAGTTCGTCTTCGCCAATGGCCGGGCGGATGCGGTCCGCCTCGCCCGAGAGGAAGGGGCCGATGCGGGATGCCGGGTCGCGCTCGAGGTCGGGCACCGTGCCCTGGGCGATCACCCGCCCGCCGTCGGCGCCGGCATCGGGGCCCATCTCGATGATCCAGTCGGCGTGGGACAGCACCTGGGTGTCGTGGTCGACTAGCACGACCGAATTGCCGTCGGTGGCGAGGTCGTCCATCACGCCCGTGAGTCCGCGCAGGTTGTAGGGGTGCAGGCCGATGGAGGGCTCGTCGAGCACGTAGAGTACGCCGGTCGTGCGGTTGCGGACGGCTCGGGCCAGCTGCACGCGCTGGCGCTCGCCCGTGGAGAGCGTGGCGGCCGCGCGGTCCAGACTCAGGTAGCTCAGGCCCAGGTCCAGCAGGCGGCGCGCCGTGTCCGTGAAGGACTCGCAGATGCTGGCCGCCATGGGCCGCAGCTCCTCCGGCAGGCTCGCGGGCACGCCGGCCACCCACGCGACCAGCTGGTCCAGGGTCATGGCCGTGGCCTCATCGAGGCCGATGCCGCGCAGGCGCGGGGCGCGGGCGGCGTCGGACAGGCGCGTGCCATGGCAGTCGGGGCAGACGTCCTCCCGGAGGAAGCGGGCGATGCGCTTCATGCCCTTCTCGTCCTTGGCCTTGGCCAGGGAGTTGAGCACGGAGTTGACGGCGGAATAGTAGGTGAAGTCCATCTCGGTGGACTGGCCGTTCTTGGGGTTGAGGTAGTGCAGGTGGTGCTTTTCCTGCGCGCCGTGGTAGACGATCTCCTTCTCCTCGGGCGTGAGGTCGCGGAAGGGCACGTCGGTGCGGACGCCCAGGTCGCGGGCCATATCGGCCATGAGCGACCACATCAGGCTCCCCCACACGACCACGGCGCCTTCGTCGATCGTCTTTGTGTCGTCGGGCACGAGGGTCGACTCGTCCACGGTACGCACGATGCCCGTGCCGCCGCAGGTCGGGCAGGCGCCGGAGCTATTGAAGGCGAGCTCCTCCGCCCCGGGCCCGTAGAACTCGGCGCCGCACTCGGGGCAGACCGTCGGCCGACCCAGCGCCACGTCCATGCTGGGCGGGACGTAGTGGCCGTTGGGACAGCGGTGGCTGGCCAGGCGGCTGAACATCAGGCGCAGGCTGTTGAGCAGCTCGGTCATGGTGCCAAAGGTCGAGCGGATGCCCGGCACGCCCGGGCGCTGGTGCAGGGCGAGCGCGGCGGGCACGTACCGCACCTCGCGCACGTCGGCGCGCTCCGCCTGGGTCATGCGGCGGCGCGTGTAGGTGGAGAGGCTCTCCAGGTAGCGGCGCGATCCCTCCGCGTACAGCACGCCCAGCGCGAGCGACGACTTGCCCGAACCCGAGACTCCCGCGATGCCCACGATCTTGTTGAGGGGGATATCGACGTCGATGTCCTTGAGGTTGTGTACCGCCGCGCCGCGGACCTCGATGTGGTCGGGCGTGGCGTTGGGCTGGTTCTTCTCCATCGGCGTCCCTCCTGGCGGTACCCGTACGTTGTGCGTCTATGGTACAACGCGGGCGGGCGGCCGTCGTGCTATCATGCCCGCGTTATCTGCAGCTGCGGGCCGCACGTCCGTCTTCACATCCACGAAGACGAACAGGCACACGCAAACCTTGCCGCCAGCTGCACCGTTTGTCTTGTCTTCCTCGTCCTCTATCCGGTAGGTGCCATGCTCAAAATCACCGTCATCGCCGTCGGCAAGCTCAAGGAGCGCTTCTGGAAGGACGCGTGCGCCGAGTACCTGAAGCGACTCGGCGGCTACGCGCGGGTCGCCGTGAAGGAGCTGCCCGACAGCACGCCTGAGCAGGAAGAAAAGCTCATCCTCGCGGCGCTCGGTGCGCTGCCGCAGGGGACGCATACCACGCTGCTGGACATCGGCGGCGACCTGGTGACAAGCGAGGAGCTGGCGGCGCGGCTCGACCGGCTCGCGTTGGGCGGGACGTCGAGCGTGGCTTTCATCATCGGCGGCAGCGACGGCGTGACGGATGCCGTGCGTGCGCGCGCCGACGGACGCATCAGCTTCGGGCGTATCACGCTGCCCCACAACCTAGCGCGTGTCGTGCTGCTGGAGCAGCTCTATCGCTCGCGTAAGATCAGCGCCGGCGAGCCCTATCACAAGTAGGCGGCGCCGGCGGCAACGAATGCGCGAGGCGGGCGCGTCAGTCCCCCGTCACCTGTCACGCGCGGGCGCGTCAGTCCCCCGTCACCTGTCACGTGATCAGGCCGTGATGAGCACGAGCCCTACGAGACAGGCCGCCGCACCCAGCACCTGGCGCACGGTGATCGTCTCTTTGAAGACGAGGAAGCCCACCAACATGACAGCCACCGCCACCAGGACGCTCTGCACCACGGGCCACTGACTCACGCCCCACCCCACCCGATAGGCGTAGATCACGCTCACATCGATGCCCACGACGGCGAGGGACAGCACCAGGCTGGACCAGTTGAGGTGTCCGAGTTCGGCGACGACGTTGCGGCCGCCCGTGAGGAGATAGAGCACAAGCGCAAAAACTGCCGCCACCAGATAGGTGACGATGATGGATACCAGGGGGTTCGCCTCAGCCGGCACCAGCTTCGAGCCGACGTTGTACGCCACCGACGAGAGCACCACCAGCCCAAGGGGCCAAGCCATCTCCCACATGATCGCTCCAATCACCAGCTGCCGTGTGACGGGGCGATTATCCCACATGGCGCAGTGCGCCTTCCCTGGCGTGTCACTCCCCCGTCCCCTGTCACGTGGGTGTGTCACTCCCCCGTCCCCTGTCACGTGGGTGTGTCACTCCCCCGCCCCCTGTCACGCGCTATCCTAGGGGAACAATTGCCAGGGATCTGAAGGAGGGTGCCATGACAGAGGTCATACAGGGGCTCGCCATCCCCTTCGCGGGGACCACGCTGGGCGCCGCCATGGTCTTCTTTATGCGCGGCGAGCTGGGGCGCGGCGTGCAGCGCGCCCTCACGGGCTTTGCCGCCGGCGTGATGGTGGCGGCTTCCATCTGGAGTCTGCTCATCCCCGCAATGGAGGAATCCACGGCGGCCGGCATGGGGCAGCTGGCCTTTCTGCCGGCCGTCATCGGATTCTGGCTGGGCGTTCTGCTTCTCCTGGTGCTGGACTCCGTCATCCCCCACCTGCACATGGGCGCGACCGACAACGAGCCCGAGGGTCCGCGCAGCAACCTGCAGCGCACGACCCTGATGGTGCTCGCCGTCGCCATCCACAACTTCCCCGAGGGCATGGCCGTGGGCGTGGTCTGGGCAGGTTGGCTGGCGGGTCAGCCGGACATCACCGCAGCCGGCGCGCTCGCGCTCTCGCTGGGCATCGCCATCCAAAACTTCCCCGAGGGCGCCATCGTCTCGCTTCCCTTGCACGCCGAGGGCGAGAGCCGCGGCAAGGCCTTTGCACAGGGCTTCCTCTCCGGCGCGGTCGAGCCGCTGGGTGCAGCGCTGACCATCGCCTTTGCCAGCCACCTCATCCCGCTCATGCCCTACCTGCTGAGCTTCGCCGCCGGTGCCATGATGTACGTCGTGGTCGAGGAGCTCATCCCCGAGATGAGCGAAGGCGAGCACTCCAATATCGGAGTGCTCATGTTTGCCCTCGGTTTCACGGTGATGATGGCACTGGACGTCGCGCTGGGGTAAAGCGCGAGGATAGCGCAAGAAGTAGCCCCGCGGCTCGGAGAAGACCTACTCCGCCCATTGCTCCTTCGCGGCTTTGACGGCCTTGTCTATGGCCTCGCGGTCCATGCCCTGCGCCTCCAGCTGTGCTGCTAGCGCCTCCATGCCGCGCTCGATACCCTGCTCGATACCCTGCTCGATACCCTGCTCGATACCCTGCTCGATACCCTGCTCGATACCACGGGCCTCCGCCTCCTTCTGCAGGCGCTCGGAGCGCTCGCCCAGAAGCTCAAGAACCTCTCCGCCCATGGCAGCCCTCACTTTCTTGCGCAGGTCCTCATATGACCTCAAGACATAGTCGGATACCCTGATTATAAGCTCGACCAGCGATTCGTAGAGATTTACCTGCCCCTCCCCGAGCGTCATCTTTTCGAGTCGCCTGCTCATCGCCGCGCACTCGGCGATGAGCTCGGCTGACTGGCCTTTGTCGCCGGCGATCCGTCCAAGCTGCTTCTCGTAGCGCATGAGGTAGTAAGGCGCCAGGATGAGGAGGCGCTTCTCAAAGATGTCGTCGCTCGTGTAGCTCTGAGCCTTGACCACGCCCGACCGATACATGAAGAAGTCGCCGTTCGGCAGGTTGACCTTCATCTCGAGGGTATCCGGGGTCGAGGGTGTGTCTCTTAGAAACAGCACGCAAGACGCCGGGAAGTCCATCTCATACGGGGGCCCGGCAGCGATTGCCCGCTCCAACGCGATGTTGAAGTCGTACTCGATCATGCGCACCACCATGCTGGTGTCCGGCGTGCTCTGACATTCGATGTGGTAGATCTTGTCGCCCAGCCTGAACACGGAGTCGTCCACGATGCTGCCGTGCGGCGTCTCATGCTCATTGGTGAATTGCACTATCTCCGCATCCAGGGGATAGCTGCGGCCGAAGCTCTCGTTGATAAAAGGCACGATGAGCTCGGGTGTCTTGCGCAGCATCGTCTTGAACACGGAATCAAATATCGTATTGTCTTCCAAAGTACCCTCCTATCCCATATGACGGCGCATGCGCCGCACGTCTTCTCGGGTCGTGCGCACGCCGACGCTAGGGAGAGGGGCCTACGGGCCAGCCACACCTGGCAAGACAGGCTAAGGAAAGAAGATCGAGAAGGATGGCAGGCATGGGCGCTCCACGAGACAGACTTCTACCAGACTGTTCACTTGAAAACGCCCGCCATGGAATGAAAGCCTAGGATGTGTGCGGAACATACCCGCACGGGATTCGCCCAGGCCCCTTATAGCCACAGGTTTCTGCGTAATAACCGCCCGGATGGACAGAACGCCTCAGCAGGGAATGCCCTGCCGGCAACCGCCCTTCCGATCCCCATCAGTATGCCACAGGAGTCGGCATCGGGGTGGGATAAAGAAGATTTGGCCGACGGGGGAAACGTCCCCTATCGCCCGGCCGCATTAGCCCGTGTAGGCATCCTCCGCGGAGTTGGAGAAGTCCTGCCGGGCGAGCCACTCCCGCTCCTCCGGGGTCTCGGGCACGTCAATGCGCTCGATCTTGAAGATCACGGGGCGCGTGCCGTCGTTGCAGCAGGAGATCATCACGCGGTCGTCATTGGTCCAACCGTGCATGATTGAGCCGCCCTGCAGGGCCGTGTACACGTAGCGGCTGACGGCGTCCCAGGCCTCGCCGCAGAAATGGCCGTCGGCCATGTGGTAGAAGTCGTCGCGCTCGGGCGTGCGCTCAAACATGATCTCCTGCCCCTCGTGGAAGAAGGTGCAGGGGCCGCTCTTGGGATCGGCCAGGTACTTCTGCTGAAGCTCCTCGTTGCACGTCGTGGCCAGCACGGTCACCTTGCATTTGTGCTGCATGTCCCTCTCCTCCCTGCTCGCGATGGGTCAACGTTAGTACATGGGTCGGCGGACACTAGTGCGCGGGTGGCGGACGTTGGCGCGCGGGTCGACAGACGGGCATAACGTTGCTGGCGGGCTTGACCCGCGAGATGCAAGGGAAGAAGGACAAGCAAGGGAAGAAGGACAATGAAGAACTACTTTGATGTGAGCGGCAAGAATGCGATCGTCACAGGCGCGTCGTCGGGCCTCGGGCGGCAGTTCGCCCTCTGCCTGGCCGAGCAGGGCGCCAACGTGGCCATCTGCGCCCGGCGCGTGGAGCGTCTCGAGCAGGTCAAGCAGGAGGTCGAGGCCCTGGGCGTGCGCTGCGTCGTGTGCCCCTGCGACGTGAGCCAACCCGAGCAGGTCAAGGCCGCCGTCGACAAGGCGGTCGCCGAGCTCGGCCGCATCGACATCCTGATCAAAAACGCCGGTGCCGGCTTCTCCACGCCAGCGGTCGACGCCACCGACGAGGACTGGGAGCACGTCATCGACACCAATGTGAACGGCGTCTTTTGGTTCTGCCGCGAGGTCGGCCGCCACATGGTGAAACAGGGTTACGGCAAGATCGTCAACATCGGGTCCTTCCACTGCCAGGTGACCATGAACGGCGTGCCGCGCTCAGCGTACTCCACCTCCAAGGGCGCCGTGCTCATGATGTCCCGCGCGCTGGCCTCCGAGTGGGCCAAGGACGGCGTGACCGTGAACGTCCTGGGACCTGGCTATTTCGAGAGCGAGATGGCGGCCGCCGTGACCGACCAGGCCTACGAGGACGGCATCCGCAACGGCTGCCCCATGGGCCGTCGCGGCAACCCCGGCGAGCTCAACGGCGCCATGCTCTTCCTCGCCAGCGACGCCTCCAGCTACGTGACGGGCCAGCTCCTGCTCGTGGACGGCGGCTGGACCATCGTGTAGTCGCGCACCGCGCGCGGTGCGGTCGGGCTGGTCGCATGCGGGCCCGTAGCACGACTGCCAGCCGTCACCACGCGCAGTCGCCCGCCGTTGCCTGTCACGCGCCCAGGCGCAGCCAGGCATCCGCAAGAATCTGGGCATGGTCGAAGGCGAGGCCCTCACCTGCCACATCCGTCGCGCGCAGCGTGCCCGTGATTGGCGCGGCGGCCGGGATAAAGGACGCAGCCAGCTTCTCGGTGCCCGAAGTGAAGGTCAGGCGGGTGCGCCCGTCTTGCTCCACTGCCGCCACATCGAACCACTGCGCCTTGGCCGCGTCGTCGCCCGCGTGCACGGTGACGCCCTTGTCGTCCAGCGCGACGAAGGCGTAGGAAATCGTCCAACCGCGCGGGTCACGGCCGGGCGTGGAGAAGAGCGCGACCGGCTCCAGCGCAAGGCCCTCGACACCCGTCTCCTCGGCCAGCTCGCGCGCCGCCGCCTGGTCGGCCGTCTCACCCGGCGAGACGAAGCCGCCCGGCGTAGCCCAGCAGCCCAGGTAGGGGTGGCCGCCACGCTCCACGAGCAGGACCTGCAGGCGGTCGGCCGAGTCACCCTCCCCCACGCGCCGGAAGACGCAGATGTCAGCCGTGAGCGACGGCTGGGGATAGTTCTTGGGCGAGTACGCCGCCAGGAACTCCTCCTCGGTCAGACCCTTCTTGTCTTTCATGCCCGGTACCCTCGATGGCATCGTTACTCCCCTCTATCGGTTAAGAATCAAACTGCAAGCGAGAAGCTGTTGGTGGGACGCCCCACCGACAACGTATCCGAGCGACGGTTATTCGAGCGGTGGGATGTCGAAAGCGTCCGAGCCGTCTGCGCCCGCTCTCAAGCAGCGTACGACCCTATCCTACTTCCTGCGCGCGTAGGGCGTTGAGCAAGAGTTTTCGTAGCCGCGGGGAAACCAGGGCGAGCATCCGACGCTCCCGACTCTGGCGTCGATCCCTCGCTTCTTGGCGTCGGACGTCCTCGCCTTTGTGGTCGGATACCCTTGCTCTTGGGGTCGGACACCCTCGCCGCTCGGTACCGCGCGATTCCGTCGCCCCGTAATGCGTTCCCTCCACCCAGAAGCATGGCACAAGTACGCGGATTAGGACTCCGGGTACGCAATTTAGGACTCTGAGTGCGCTGTTTAGGACACTGAGTACGCATCGCTGACTCTATCTCGGTGCAGTCAGCCTCATTTCACAGATAGCTCGCGTGGTTCCACTTTGAAAAATCGCAGGTAGATGTCTTGCGACCATAAGGTTGCAATCCTGATATACCTGAGCTACCAAGCCCCGTGCGCACTGGGTGTCCTAACCCGCGTTCTCGGAGTCCTAAACTGCGTACTCGGAGTCCTAATCTGCGTTCTCGTAAAAGGCTTCCCTCGCGTCAACCCACAAACTCGCACTCGACCAAGGCCACCCGCAGATGTTCGGCCCGCGTAAGTCCGCCGAATTAGCCCGCGTACACGACTACAGAGAGCGTCCGGCTCTCACGACGCCGCAATAAGACACAGCCAAGACCAGCAACTCCTTCGAGTGACTACCGGGCAAGCTTGAGGCCGTCCAGCGCGACACCCTCGAGCGTGAGCAGGGCGACCTTGCGAGGCAGGCCGCCGTCATAACCGGTGAGATAACCGCTGGCGCCGACCACGCGGTGACAAGGGATGATGATGTTCACGGGATTGCGGCCGACTGCGCCGCCTGTCGCGCGGGCCGACATGCGCTGCTTGCCGAGGCGCGCCGCCACACGTTTGCCCAGCTCGCCGTAGGTAGTCGTCTGGCCAAAGGGAATGAGGCGCAGCTCGGCCCAGACCGCCTCCTGAAAGGGCGTCCCGCGCAGGCAGAAGGTCAGCTCGTCCGGCGCAGGCCGCTCCCCCGCGAAGTAGCGATCCAGCCAATCACGCACCTGCGCCAGATGAGCAGCCGCGGGCGTAGTCGCGGCGGCACCATCCAGCTCCTCGGTGGCAACCCGCCTCGCATGCGGCAGCTCCGTCTGGCAGGTACCACCGTAATGCACCTGGTCGTGGTACCAGAGACCGCAGACCCCCTCGTCGCAAGCAGCGACCAGAACCTCTTCCAGCGGCGTGCTCAAGACGACCGTGGTGAGCATGCGAGGCTTTTTATCGGCGGGCATAGGATCTCCTTGCTATTCGATACTTCATGTGTGTCGCTCCCCCGTCACCTGTCACTGTGTCGCTCCCCCGTCCCCTGTCACGAGCGCCTACTCGATGTTCCACAGGTTGAGCGTGGCGTACGCGCGCCAGGGGCTCCAGGCGCGGGCGTATTCCTGGATCTGCTTGGGCGTGCGCGGCGCCAGGACCTTCCGGACGCCCAGGTCGGTCGCCGGGAACGCATCCGTCCAGCTCAGCATGCGCATGGCCAGGTAGTTTGCCGTCCAGTCGCCGATACCGTGCATCTGCAGCAGGCGCCGCATCTGCTCCTGCGGGTCGACGCCAAAGGCGGTCGTGATGCTCCCGTCGACGAACCCCTCCGCCAGCTCACGAATCGTACGCTGGCGCTGGCGCGTGACGCCCAACCGGCCGAGCGTTTCGCCCAAATCGTCTCCCAGCGCGAGTATCCGTTCCGCCGTAGAAAAGACACGCCCCACGCCCTCAATCGGCGTCTCGACCGGCGTGCCCAGCTCGCTCGCTAGGCGTCCCGCCAGCGTCGTCGCCGCCTTGACGGAGATCTGCTGGCCGAGGATCGCCCTCACGGCCATCTCGAAGGGCTCGAAACACCCCAGCACTCGCAGCCCTGCAATGGGAAGACGGACATCCAGCTCGGCCATCCCTGCGAGATGCCGCTCGATGGCCTCCGGTTGACAGCGTAGGTCGAAGAGGTCTTTGACCCGGCAGATGACCTGCGGCAGGACGGGCGCCAGGGTATCCGACGCTTCGAGCACGAGTGCGTCCCGCCGCGGATGGTGCGTCACGCGTATCCAGCCCACGGCAGTGCCTCCTCCGTGCGTCGGCATCCGCACAGCCCGCGCATACGAGCCGCCCTTGCCGCTACCGTCCTCGCGGCTGCCGTCACTGCTGCCGCTGCCGCCCACGCCCTTGCCGCCGCTGCCTACCCCGCGGACCCTGCCGTCCTCGCGCGCGGGCAGCTCCACCGCCTCGACACCGGGAATCGCCCTCGGCCCGAGAAAGGCCAGAATGCGGTCCCACGCGTACGGCGGCCGATAGCCGAGCGTCACGCGAATCGCGCCTGCATCCCCCGCAGTTGCAGCCGCGCCTGCCTTGCCCTTCCCTGCCTGCTTGCGCAGGGCCGTCGGCGGCATGCGGTACTGTGCGGCGAAGGCATCGTTGAAGCGACGCACACTCCCGAATCCGCACGCCCGCGCGACCTCCGCCACGGGGACGGTGGTGTCGGTCAGGAGGTTCTTGGCCAGTAGGAGCCGGCAGGTCTGCAGGTACTGCTGGGGCGTCACGTGGTATTCCTGCTCGAACGCGCGGCGCACGTGGCGACTCGTATAGCCCAGCCGGTCGGAAAGCTCCTCCAGGCTGCCGATGCCCGCCGGGTCGTCTTCGATAGCGCGGGCCGCACGCTGCGCCAGGGACGCCACGGCGTCCGTCGGCGAGAGGCCCGGCGCAGTCTCGGGCCGGCACTGGAGGCAGGGCCGGTAGCCCGCCGCCTCCGCCTCGGCCGCCGTGCGAAAGAACGTGCAGTTCTCGGGCTTGGGCACCTTGGAGTGGCAGGTAGGCCGACAGTAGATGCGCGTGGAAGACACGCCCACGAAGAAGCGCCCGTCGAACCGCGCATCGCGCGTGACCAGCGCCGCATAGCAGGCCTGGGGGTCGAGTGGCTTTTCCGTCATGGCCCTCCTCATACGAAACGGTCTTTGCGCCGCGATAGCAAAACGGTCCCTGCGCCGCATTGGCACAGGAACCGTTGTATCAGCTATGGCGCGCGGAATTAGCCATTTTCGGACATCGAATCAAATCTCCAGCCAGCTATGTCAATCCCCGGTCACGGGTCCGCTACGTGTCAATCCCCCGTCACCCGTCATGCGCGGCGTGTCACTCCCCCGTCCCCTGTCACGCGTGACCGGCTACGCCAGATACTGCGCGAAGAAGGACTCAATCTTGTCCCAGGGGATGAAGTCGCCCTCGCCGCCGTCGTAGAGGTCACAGTGGGTGGCGCCCGGCACGATGTAGAGCTCCTTGTTGTCCGGGTTCACGGAGCCGTCCATCATGTCCGCGAAGGCATCCTTGCCGAAGTAGAGGCTGTGGGCCTTTTCGCCGTGGATCACAAGGACGGCGTTCTCGATCTCGTTGGTGTAGCGCAGGAAGCGCGCGTTGGCGTAGGCGATGGTGCCCGTCACGTTCCAGCCCTCGTTGGAATTGAGCGAACGGGGGTGGTAGCCGCGGCTGGTCTTGTAGTATGCGGAGTACTGCTGCACGAAGACGGGCGTGTCCGCGGGCGCCGGGTAGTCCAGGCAGCCGCCGGCGCGCTTGTGCTCGCCCGCGTACTCGGCCGTGCGGACGGCGGCCAGGGCCTTGCGGGCGGCGATGCGCTTGTCGGCCGCGTCGTCGGCGTCGAAGTAGCCGTTGCCGTTGATGCGGGTCATGTCGTACATGGTGGAGACGAGCGTTGCCTTGATGCGGGGGTCGGCCGCCGCAGCGTTGAGCGCGATTCCGCCCCAGCCGCAGATGCCCACGATACCCACGCGGTCGGGGTCGACGTCAGTACGGTTGGAGAGGTAGTCCACCGCGGCCATGAAGTCCTCGGTATTTATGTCGGGGGATGCCACGTAGCGGGCCGCGCCGCCCGACTCGCCCGTGAAGCTGGGATCGAAGGCGATGGTCAGGTAGCCCGCCTCAGCCAGGTGCTGAGCGTACAGGCCGCTGGCCTGCTCCTTTACGGCGCCGAAAGGCCCGCTCACCGCGAGGGCGGCTAGGCGCGCATCCGCCGGCGCGTCCTTGGGACGGTAGAGGTCCGCCGCCAGCGTGATGCCGTAGAGATTCTCGAAGGTGACCTTCTCGTGGTCGACCTTGTCCGACTGCGGGAAGGTCTTGTCCCACTCCTGGGTGAGCTTCAGCTGCTCCATCATCTGTCTCCTCGTAACGATGCATACAAAACTACATCACGCCAAACGTTGTCGTGCCGGCTGACGTCACACAAGCCTGTGTCACACCCATAGTGTGCCAGCAATTTCAGATATATTCCAATACTTATTTAGGCGTATCAGCTATGCCTACAAGGCATTATTGATAACGCGCTGTGTGTCAATCCCCCGTCACCTGTCACGCGCCCGGCCGCCTCCACACGAAGCTAGAAGGGCTGGCCGCCTAGCGGAATTGTTTGACCACTAGACGGGGTCCACTTCACTTCATGCAACGTTGACTCGCTCCCCCCCCGCGATAAGATTTGATTATCGCTGCATCTTCTGAGTAGCTCACTCTTTGTACAATAATGGACAAGTTGTCCCTAATAATGTTGCGCAACAAAATCGCGCCGCCATGTGCGAACCTAATGAGCTGACCGACCGGACCACGCGAGAGGAGCCATGCGATGAGCGAGTTCGCCACTCAGTGCCTCGAGCTGAGCGCGTCCATCCTCGAGCATGCGCTCGCGGGCAACAAGAGCCCCATCATCTCCGCAGGTCCGCAGATATACGCGTTCTCCCCCGCCCCGAAGGATTCGTCCCTCCCCGCCTCGGGCTCGATCGACGAGCTCTCCGACTGGCTGCGCCGGCACGTGACCCGATACGACGCCCGTCAGGAGCTCACCCGCATCGCCTACGACGGCACCGGCTTCTGCGTCATCACCGCCTGCCCGCGTGCACGGCTGCGCGCCAGCAACTTCCTCGGCGCGGGCCGCGTCTCCCTGCTGCTCACCTACGTGTGGCAGCAGACGGACGGCACCCCGCAGCTCATCCACACGCATCTCAGCCTCATCGGCCTCACGCTCGAGACCGCCGAGCCCTACGGCGAGAACATGCTCGTACGTATCCCCGTCTCTCCGACCGATAGCCACACGTCGATTCCCGGCGGCTTCGTCTCGCCGAGGGCATCGCGTGGGCAGTCCCGCGACGCAAAGACAAGCAATGCCTCAGCACCCTCCAGCGACGCAAAGACGGACGTTGTGGCATCGGACACACTGGGCTCACCCGACACGCTGAGCTCGCTTGTTTCGCCGGGCTCACCCGACACGCCGGGCTCGTCAGTCACATCGGGCTCGCCAGACTCGTCCGACACGCCCGACGGCGCACCCGCAGGCGCGACCGCCCTCGACCTGCCCTCCAGCACCTATGTCATGCTGCGCGACACCGAGGGCAACGTCTATTACACCGATGCGCGCCAGATCATCTACCTGGAGGCCGACCGCAACTACACCATCGTCCACGGCAAGACCACCACCGCCCGCTTCCGCGTCGGCCTCTCGGCCAAGATGGAGGTCATGCCCGATTTTTTCCTCCGCGTGCACCGCAGCTTCGCCGTCAACGCGCTGGAGGTCAAGACGATGACAGGCAGCGAGATCGTGCTCACCAACGGCGACAAGATCCCCGTCTCCGGCCGTTCCCGCGCCAGGGTCCGCGAGGAGCTCCACGCCGTCCAAGCCCGTTGGGCCAGCAAGCCCGGCGATACCCCCCCCCGTCTGATTCGGACCAATAGGCGCGGGTAATCGTGTCACGGGCTACTGCAAGAAGCACAGACCTGTGACGGCTGGTAAGAATTACAAACCTTCTGAGGCGGACAGTAAAACATCCCAGCTCCAAGAAGACCAGCTACAAGAAGAACGGCGGCCAGCTCAAAGATGACCGCCGCATTCGCTTCGCAATTCGAACGCCATACCTGGTTGCGGTTCCGCGTCTGGTTGAGCAGCGCCGCGCCAGTTCGCCCACTCGCTACTCCGTAGGCTTATCCTCATGCTTCTTGTGGCGCTTGAGCCAGAGGCCCAGCGTGATGGCAACGGCCGCGGCCGCCAGCAGGATGCCGGAAAAGACGGCCATGCCCCAGATCGGGTCGCTCGTCTGCGGCAGGCGGACGCCAAAGATGGTGCGGCCGGGCTTGGCGGGCTTTTCGGGAGGCACCGTTTCGCCCGTGTAGGTCGGGTCGAACTCGATCCTGTCGGGCTTGGTGCCCTGATCGTCCTTGACCACGAGGCGCGCCACGTGGATGCCGTCGCCCTCGGCATCGTTCTCGACGGTCACGGACACGCGGTAGGACTTGCCGTCCAGCCACAGGTGCTCGTCGGAGGCGTCGGTCACGCAGCGCAGCGTGTACTCGTACACGCCGACGGTGTCGAAGGAGATGGCGTCGGCAGCAGCCTCGGCGCGCGTGCGCAGCGCGATGGCCTTGTCCGCCGTGCCGGTGATGGTGAAGTTGTACACGTCGCCCGTAGCGCCCGCGGGCAGCGGCGCGCCGTTCACAGCCGTCAACTCGTACTCAAAGGTGCCGTCCGCCCACGCCTCGGGCACCTGACCCGTCGTGGAGTAGATCTGGTGGATGTCCAGCGCCTCGATGTCCGCCGCCAGCGCGCGCAGCGGCGCCGCCGCGAAAGCTGCAAGCATCACAAAAGTGGCGCACGCCAGCACGAGCGTACGCAGATGGCGCCCGGCACCGCCCGTCTTATGATCCTGTACCAATTTCATGTTGCTCATAGCTTCCTATTCTTTCGTCCGTTCTTGTTGCTCTTGCGCGGAGCGCCGACCACCCACGCGATCGCGATGAAGACCAGCAGTGCGATGCCGACCTTTGCCCACAGCGGGAATCCCTCGTCCCGCGTGCCCGCGAGCGTGCGGCTGACCTCCTGCTCCTGGTACGGGTTGTCGTAGGTCTGGTCCGTGATCTTGGCGAAGACCACGTGCCGCCCGTTGGTGCCGGTGGCGCACGTGCTCAGCACCAGGATGTGGTCCTCGGGGCTGAGCTCGCCCTGCCACACGCCCGCGTGCTCGCGCACGTAGGCGATGAAGTCCTCCGTGCTGGGGTCCGTGCCCACCGAGGTGCTGTACACCGTCCGGTCGTACGCGTCGGCGTCCATGTAGGCGACGATCTCGATGCCGTGGTGGGCGCCATCGTAGTAGAGGTCCCCGTGGTTGTGCTGCTCCAGGTACGTGCTCTGCCCGTAGCGGTCCAGATCGCCGAACATCAGCGAGTCTTCCATGTGGTGCCCGTAGATGATCGTGGCGGGCGCGCTGAAGTCGTTCGGCTGGCGGTAGTCGATGAAGAGGGACCCGGAGAGGGCAAACTCGCCCGTCGGGTCGGTGTTGAGGTACTTCTCGTTGTCCTCGCCCCGGACCACCGGGTAGTCCACGCCCGTGCCGTAGATGGTGAGCCACGCGCAGACGTCCGGGTTTGTGGCCTGGAGCTCGGAGAAGCCGGGCCCATCCGCATCGGGCTTGTACGACTCGAAGACCTCCGCGGATGCCTCGTCGACCACCCGACCGTTGTCCACCAGGACGTAGGCCGAGTAGACGACGATGATCACCACAAGTGACAAGACCAACCCGTCGACCAGCCAATTGGCTAGCCGTATGGCCCCCTTGGCCAGCCGACGGGTCAGGTCATGCCACATTCCGAGCAAACCTTACTTCTCGAGCTTACGCTTGGCGGTGCCGTAAGCAGCGACGCCGGCAGCGGCGACGCCGATCATCACGATGAAGGGCGCGTTGTTCACGATGAGGCCGGTGACAACGGTATCTTCCTTGGCGTTGGTCATGGTGCCAGTGTTGGTTTTCTCACCAACGAGGATGCCGTCCTGCTTGGTCTCACTGGTGCCATTGGACACTGCAGCCCAAGTGGTCTTGTAACCACCCTTGTTGGCCTCGGCCTCTTCCACCTTGTAGGTAGTGCCGACAAGGATATTCGTGAAGGTCACGCTCTTGGCGTCCTTCGCGGTAAACGTGAACGTACGGGTCGTCGCACCATCAACAGCCTGCCCCTGGGTCTTAATAGTGGCGCCATCAGTAGCAGTCGCTTTAATCTCGTTCAGGACATCTGCGGCAGTCTTGTCCTTGGGGAGAATCGTGCCCTTAGGAATCGTGAAGGTCACAGTGAAGGTGAAGTCCTTAGACTTGTCACCCTGAGCTCCAGTGACGGTCTTGGTGATGGTGAGATTGCTCGGATTCTTATCACTGTTGTTCTCGTCGGTATTCTCGGTGTACTTGTTGGTGAAGGTAGCCTTGTCGGACTTCTTAGCAGTATTGCTGCCAGAATACTGAACCTTACCCTCAACCTCAGTAGCAGTCGGCACACCGTCCCAGACCTGGTAGCTGCTCACAGTGTACGCGCCACCTTCAGTGGAGGGGTTGGACACAACAGCAACAAGAGTGTAGGTTTTGTTCTCAGTGTTGTTCTGGAAGGTACCCTTGCTGTCTGCCGCAGAGGAGCTCACCTCGGTAACGGTCCAAGCATAGACACCAGCGTGGTCAAAGTTACCAAAGTTGATAGTCGCCTCGCCCTTGTTCTCAGCCTTGCTACCATCCGCTTTGACCTCAATGGTGTTTTTGGAACCAATGGTGGCCGTGACAGTGTGCGTCTCGGTCTCGTTATCGGTTTCCTTGAACAGCACGGTCGGCTCGGCCTTGAACGTGAAGGTCGCATCAACAGTGGATCCATTGTTGAGCTGAACAATCTTCTCCACGGTCGGGGTCTCGGGCTGCTCAGCCAGCGCCACTGCCGGGGCGAACCCGGTGAGGGCCATGGCCAGGGACAGACCAGCCGCGACGGCGCCCATGCTCTTCTTACCAAATTTCATAGCAATCATCCTTCCAATAGCTTGCTTGCTACTTACTACCTTTATATCCACGACCTCAGAAGTTCTTCTTCTCTCAGAAATTGCGCCTCCTGATGATCGTCATTGCCTCGCCTTCGGTGCCGGTGTCGATGTCGACCGGCCCGTAGATCCTGCTGTCCTTCGACGACGGGCGGTTGTCGCCCATCACGAATACCTGCCCCGCTCCGACGGTGACCGGGTAGGTGATGCCGTCCGTGAACGGCTCGGTTTCGGCGTAGATGCTGGTCTCGCTCTGCAGGTAGCCGTTGATCAGCAACCCGTCGGAACTGAAGTCCACCTCGTCGCCCTCGACCGCGATTACGCGCCGCACCTCCTCGTCGTCTCCGTCGTCCACCACGATCAGATCGCCTGCCGCGTAGTCCTTTTGCAGGCGGTAGTACACCACCAGGTCGCCCTCGCGCACCGCGGGCCGCATGCTCTCGTCCCCCACCTGGACCACGCCAAAGAGGAAGAGGAACACCATCGCGATGAACCCGAGCACCATCGCCACCTTGAGCAGGAGCAGGATGAGCTGCGTCCCCAGTGGCTGGTCGGAGTCATCGGACCCCTCCGTCGCCTCCGGTGCGGCTTGCGCGCCTGTCGCGAACCGGCCCTGCGTCTCGGTGAGATCGGGGTCCGCCGCGAACCTGGCACCGTGCCGGCCGTCGGCCTCGTGCTTAGGCATCATCCCCTCCGCGCATGTGCGACCCCTGGCGGGAGGCGCCCTTGAGGTTGGTACCCCGGCGGGTCGCACTCTTGTGGTTGGTACGCCTATGCCAGCCGCGCGCGGTGTGCGCGCCGGTGGTTGCGGATTCCATGGCGTTGCGCTGCAGGAGCGCCATGCCGCCCACGATCGTGAACGCCGCGACGGCGACCGCCGTGAGCACCCCGGGGACGCTGGCCGACTTGATGCCGGTGATCACGGTGTCAGTCTTGGTGTTGGTGAAGACGATCGTGGTGTCGCCGTTGAGAACAACCTGCGCGCCATTGCTGTAGTCCTGCGAGTCGCCGTTGCCAACCTTGTAGGTCGTCGTATAGCCGTCCTGGTTAGCCTTGTCCTCCGTCACCGTTACAGTGTCGCCGTACTTGAAATTGAATGTAGCGAAGCTTCCTTCGGTCGTATCGGCATTTCCGTCGGCAGTGGTGTCCTTAATCGTCGCGGTCTGCTCCGTGTTGTTCGGACCAGTCACCTTGACTTCCCAGGTCTTGGTCGTATCCGCCTGAGCACCCGTCAGGTTCTTCTGAATTGTCAGAGTGACGTTCTGACGGGCGTTGACCACGGTGACGGCCACTTTGCTGTCGTCAACAGTAATGTTCTGGTTCCCATCGTCCAGCGTGGCGACAAGGATGTACTGGCCGTCCTGGTCCTTCTCATAAGCCACATGCAGCGCATGGGTCATGGTGGCAGGCAGGTCGTAGCCGTTAGGTGCCGCGATCTCGGTGATCGTGTAGTCGCCGGTGGCCAGGCTGGCGATGGAGAAGGTGCCCTTGACGTCGCTATCGGCCGCAGTCTCGAACTCGTACGCCTCGGTACCCATCGTGCCGTCAGCCTGCACGTACTTGGTCACGGCATCGTCGCCCTCGCCCATGGTCTGCGAGACGGTGAACTTGGCGCCACTCAGTTTAGTGCTGGGGTTCTCGCTGTCCACCTTAGTAAGGGTGAAGCTGCAGGTAGCAGGCATGTAGGTGTTGGTAATCTCCACTTTGCCCGTGCTGCCGGCCTGAACCTTAGTTTCGATGGCATTCTCATAGGTCGAGGTCATGCTATAACCTTCCACCGCTGCGGCAGCCGCGTTCTCGGTGGTCGTGAAGGTCACGGACTGGCCAGAGGTCACATCCACGTCGTCGCTAGTGTAGGTAAGTTTGTAAGAACCATTCGTGTTTTTAGTCACGTTAGAGAGAGTCAGCGTTACGGCATTGTCGCCAGCCGTAGTCGTAATGAAGCTCTTCTTGACGAGTTCCGCAACTTGTTCTTGCGTCAGGCCAACAACGGTCTTCTCCACTGTCAGACGAGCCTTGTCCTGCGCGACGGAAGGCTGTTCCTGACTGTAAGACACATGATCCAGGAAGTTGCCAACCGTGCTGTTACCACTCGCCGTGTCGACTGCCATGAAAAAGTAGCGGGAGGTGAACTGGCCCTCGGGGACGGTCATGTCGCCGTAGCGGTTCTTCCATTCTGATTTGAGGTATGGGCTGTAACGCCAATGGTTCTGCTGATCATAGTATCCATATTGATATGTGATAGGTGCTTTGTCCTGGTACACATAGACGGTGTAGGTCTTATCTCCACTTGTGACCTTGTTGTCACCGTTCTTGTTTGTCAAGCTGGCATAGAAATCCTGCAGCTGTTTTTGGGTCGTAATATCCTCAACCAGTTCAACAGGCGCGATTATCAAGGCCATCGTGTCGCCCTTGCTATAGTTTTGGTTGATTCTGTTATCGCCGGCCGTGCGGGCACGATGCGCGAAGCTCCAGTACATGGTCTGGCCCGGCATGGTCAGCACGTCTTGGTAAAGAGTGCTGTACTGGTCTGCATTGAGCTCGGCGAAGTAGGTTCCGTCAGCAGCACCCTGATCAGGGTCAGAACTAGAGACGTACCACTGCATGCCGTTAGCCCTGCCCTGGCCAATCTCGATGTGAGGCGAGGTCGAGTTCCAGCTGGGTACGGTGCTTGAGGGATTTTGATCATTGAAGTAGGCCGCAGTGTTGTTCTCGAAGGAGCCATTTTCAAGCTCGCCAGCATAGGTGACGGTCTTCTGTGCGGTTAGATTGGTCTGCCCCGCCTTGGAGACCGTCACGGTGTAGGTAGCCTTCGCACCATTGGTATACGCAACGTTAATCCAGCCACCATTCTGCTCGACAGCCTGGACGGTACCAGTGGTGGTGACCTTCTTGAGGCCATTGCTGCAATCAGCACCATTGGAGCTGGACCACTTGACCGTGTAGCCGGCGGCGGCGAGCCTGGCGGCGGCCTCGGCGCCCGTGTACTCCTTGCCGTCGATGGTCGCCTTGAGGATAAACTGACCGTTGGCCTTGACGTCATCCTGGATAACTATTGCGGTCGCAGTCGCGTTGGTCGGGTAGTCACCATCGCCGACGAGATCCTCATCCTCGGTTCCGATCTCAGCGGCCTTTGCCTCGGCAGCAATCTTATCAGACGTGTCAGCATCGTCAGACACGTTAGCGCCATCGGCAGTATCGTCATCTGCCCTCTTTGGGGCAACAGCATCTGCCGCTACGTTATCATCAACGGAATTATCAGTCGCATCGGTATCTACCGACGGGACGGCGGCGACCGACTCGGTCTCCTGCACAGCATCTTCCGGCTCGGTAGCACGCGCGATGTCAACACCGTTCAGCGCGAGCACCATGGCCAGCGTCACGGCGAACACGGGGAGCAACCCGATCAGCCACTTTACTGGGCTTTGCCTACGAAGCCCCCCCGGTTCTTACTCATATGTTGCTCCCCCAAACTCACTACCAACCTCGCGCGAAGGACACGCCACGCTGGCTCCATTTGCATTCCGTGCGGTGGCGCCTGCTTGCTGCGGAAGGCCGCCAGCCGGCGCTGATAGTTGGACCGATCTAATTCTTGTACTTGTACAGGCTATTCTCATCCCTCTGGTATTACGATATTGCGACTTGGGGACGAACAGCAGGAAAATTGGTACGAAAGTTCAGATTTCGTTCAGTTTCGAACAGCCTCCGCCTGTCTTTCCGCCGCCACTTGTCCTCCCGCCTCGGCTTGTCTTGCCGCCTCGGCGCGGTCGCCTCTCGCCTGTCTGCGCCTCTTGCCTTTCTTCTTCTCGAATGCGATGCCATTGTACCGTCATGCGCCGCCGCGCCACTTATATATATGTAAGCGCTCGGTATGCGGAAGTGCCCGGCGCATCTGCAACCGTATCGCGTACTTGGTGCGCAACGTCTTGCACGGCCAGCGATATCTAGTATAATTCTCATAAGAATTATACTAGATAGAATTATTTGGAGCTACATGTTTGTAGGAAGAGAAACCGAGCTTAAACAACTCGAAGAGCTTTATTCTGCCGAGACCTTCCAGATGGTAGTCGTCTACGGTAGACGCCGTGTGGGAAAGACCGCTCTCATCACTCGTTTCGGGGAGGACAAACGCACCATCTATTTCACGGCTCTCGAGCAGTCAGACGCCGACAACCTCGCGGATTTCAGTAGACGCATCTATGAGTTCTTCGGCCTTCCCGTCTCCGTCGGAGCCTTTGCGTCGTGGAGCGACGCCTTCGATTACATCGCCAAAAAAGCTCGCGAGGAGCGCTTCGTGCTCATTTTCGACGAGTTCCCCTATGCGGTACGACGCAATGAGTCTCTTCCCTCCGTCCTACAGGTCGCCATCGACCACCAGCTCAAAGGCACGGGCATCTTTCTCATACTCTGCGGGAGCAACCAAGGGCTCATGGAATCGCAGGTCCTAGGCAAGCGCAGTCCGCTGTACGGTCGTCGTACAGCTCAGATGAGACTCAACCAGCTCGGCTACCGCGATGCGGCAAAGATGCTGCCTGGCTTGGATCCGCAGGAACAGTTCCGCTTCTATGGCTGCTTCGGTGGGGTGCCTTACTATCTCGAGCAGGTGCATCCGGATGCGGACCTACGCGAGAATCTTGCCTCGCTCTACTTCAGCCCCACGGGATTTCTCTACGATGAGCCCCTCGGGCTCCTCCGCGAGGAACTCGATGAACCCGCTCTGTACGCATCCATCCTCAGGGCTGTTGCGGCAGGAGCCAATCGCCCAAAGCTTGTGTCCGACCGCACGCAGATTTCGCAAACCACCTTGCCCAAGTACTTTCGCACCCTCGTCGATCTCGGCATTCTCGAACGAGTTGCCGCATTCGGCGAGAACCCCAAGACGAGCAAGCGGGCGATTTACCGTGTGGCAGACGCGTGCTATGACTTCTGGTTCCGCTTCGTGATGCCGAGGACTTCCGAAATCGAGCAAGGACTGGGACCCATCGTAGCGAAACGCCTGCCCGAAGCGCAGCTGGCGGGATACCTGGGTCACCGTTTCGAGCGGGTGTGTGCCGAATGGCTGCGCGAGCAGGCAATAGCAGACAGTTTGCCAATCCAGGCGACGAGCGTCGGATCGTGGTGGGGCACCAACCCGACAACCCACGCGCAGGACGACATCGATGTGCTCGCAGCCGACAAGGAAGCGAAAACCCTCCTTATCGGCGAATGCAAGTATCGCGAGTCGTTTGACGAGACGGCAGAGCTAGCGGACTTGGAATCCAAACGTGACCTGATCAAGGACTATAGCGTCTCCCACATCGCGCTCTTCTCGAAAACGCCGGTGTCCGCTGGCACGCGGGAGAAGTACCAGGCAAGGAAAGACGTCCTGCTCGTGAGCTTGGACGAGCTGTACCGATAATCTGTGCTCGCGCTTGCCAGAGGAATGGCTCTGATACTCGAGGTACCCAGAAAAAAGTCAACGTTGGATGATGTTCGGGAAATGCCTTGCGGGAGTTTTACCAGCGATACCTCATCCAACGTTGACTCTACAGTTTCGGGCGTCTGGCACTTGTCTTGTCGCCGCAGCCGCGCTGCCCTCGAGCGGTCGTGCCGGCACTTCGCAGATTTCTGGTCCCCGCATCACGCTCTAACGACAGGTTATTGGCGTTAGACGCATCTCTGGGATTCTAACGACAGTTTTCGGCCGAAAAGTGTCGTTAGAAGGTGTCACTGTGACTGGTGTGCGTGGCTAGGACGTAGCGGATGTCGCCGATGATCAAGCCGTGTGCGCGGAGCTCCTTGTGGAAGGCGTTGAGCGTGCCGGGGAGGTCCGTGTCCACGAGCAGACTGCCTACGAGGTAGGTGTGCGTGCGACCGTATGTCAGCGCCGTGCTTTCTGGCATGGTGACTCCGCTAGACCTCGATGACGCCGGGGGCGTGGTGCACAGTGCACTCTAAGGGATCTTGACCTCTACCGCGATGGCGGGCTGCACGGCGGCCGCGAAGGTCTGAGCGTCTTCGCGCCGACCGACGATGCTGCCGTAGTGCGTGGGGATGGCGACCTGGGGGGCCATCTCGTTGATGAGGTCGGCGGCTTCGCGGGGGGTCATCGTGTAGGTCCCGCCGATGGGGACGAGCGCCACGTCGCAGCGGACGGCGCGCGCCTCGGGCGTGGCGTCCGTGTCGCCCGAGATGTAGACGGTGCGGCCGCATAGGTCGAGCACGTAACCAACCCAGCCGGCCTCGCGGGGATGGAAGCGCTTGTTGATGTTGTACGAGGGCACGGTGTCGAAGGCCAGACCGCCAATCTCGTAGTGGCTGTCGGGTGCGACAGCGCGGACGTCGCATGCGGGACCAAGCTCGCGCTGCACGTCCGCGGCCATGCGCTCCGGAACCACGACGATGGTGGGTGTGGGTGCGTCCGTCTTTGCGACCTTGGCGATGTCCTCGGGCGAGTAGTGGTCGTAGTGGTCGTGCGTGATGAGGATGAGGTCCGCGTCGTGCGGGGCCTCACTCATCTGGAAGGTATCGGCGTAGATCGTGAGGCTGGCGCCCGAGGGCTGCTTGGTGCGGATGCGGATACTGCTCTGGGTGAAGACCTCGATATCGGCGGTGAGCGCGCTGGTTGCGGGCATGGTTTGTCCCCCTTTGTCCCCTCTTGGTCTCCCTATCGCGGATGGTCGCCATGCGGATGGCTGCAATCGTGGATGGTCGTCATCGTGGGAAACGGCACGTCTATTGTTGCCGATAGCGCGGGTCCGGGTCCATGGTTTCTGGCAAACGGTCCCGTCGCGGGGCACTATCGTGCGACATCGCGATGCAGCGGGCCAAAGCAGTGCGAAGCACGAATCGCTAGGGCGCCGGGAAAAAGAGGTTCTGCAGGATCTGCAACACGACGGCGCAGGCGATGGCGAACCCCGCGAGGCGGGTGCCGATCCGCTCGATGTCGGGCACGTCGTCGCTGCGGAAACCGATATGGTGGCTGAGCAGGGTGCGGGCTGTGTTCACGCGCGTCATGATTTTGGTGCGGCGCGCGAGCTCCGCCTCGCCAGATGCGCGGTCAGGATGATACTTTGCCGCCGTCCGACGATAAGCCGCTTCGAGTTCTTCTGCGGTGAAACCGTCGGGCAGACCGAGCAGGCTCATGGCGCGCACAATCTCGTCGCGCTCGGCATATGTGGGTTCGTCCATGGGACCCCCTACCCCGGCCCGGTCTCCGCTGTGCTCTGTGGCGGCATCAAGCGTCTCGGCGACCATACGGCGCCAGGCCACCCTGTCATCGTATGCCTATCCCCGCGTGCGGCGCCAGCCCGATCTCCCTCGGAATCGACGAAAAGCCGCCATGAGGGCACTTGTCGACGCCCCATTTGCTGTCAACGGCTGCCTGTCGAGCTCATTTTTACCGTCGGCGGCTACCCGAAAGGTTGTTTTATGCAGAAAGCAGACAGTCGGTACTCGGGGTCTCTAAATTTATCATGCCCACAGTGCGTTATTGCAATATTTATCCTGCGATTTTTCAGATATTTCCGTCAGAATATCTCTTATGGGCATGATTAGTTTCGGGCACTTCGATTATCGTATTCACATTTCCGCGCATAGCACCGAGTGCGCCCGCAACGATCGACCGTCACGGAGCATTTAGCATGGATGCTTTTCTGACAGATGAGACTTCGTGCGCGCTTTTGCGCGTCGCGCGGTACATGGCGCTGCCGCGCATGAGCGAATGTGCGGCGCGTGCGGTATCGGTAAATCCCAGTGCGCAAACACAGTGGTGGCGCCCGGCGGCAAGGTTTGTAGGGCAATTCATACCCGTAGACGAAAAACATCCGCTCTGTGTAAGCGTGCCTGACCATCGCTCACGAGTGCAATCGTCCCAGGTGCGAAGCGTTATTTGCTCCACGGTCCTTCCAAAAGGGTCCTATCTATCGCTGGAAATGGGCAACGACGCAGATCCCGATGACGTCTTCATCGCCATCGAGTCGCCAGCCCATTCGTTCGCGAGTCTCGCGCGCGTTCTCGACCAAGCGGAGCGCGCCGGCCGACTGACCCATCTGCAAGCCCGGGCGCTGCTCCTGGCGTACGGTTACGAGCTCTGCGGCAGTTATGCGCGCGACCCCACACGACCGCTCACAGCCGACTGTCACTATCGGCTCGAGCCATCGGCGACGCCTGACGATTTGACTACCTGGTGCCGAGCTCGTACAGGCCGCAGCGCGCGCGGTATCCGGCTCGCGCGCGAGTGTGCGCCGCAGGTCATGGCTGGTTCGGCGTCGCCGGCGGAGACGATTCACGGCATCGTGCTCACGTCGCCACCCGAGCTCGGCGGGCTCGGCATGCCAGACGTGCTCATGAATCACACTCTGCAACTATCCGCGGAGGAAGCGGCCCTCATGCACCGCCTCCCGCTGACGCCGGATCTGACGTTTCCGCAGCTCGACGGCCTCGTGCTCGAACATCAAGGCGGCACCCACGACGCCCCGCTCCAGTACCGCGAAGACGCCAGCCGCACGCAGGACTACTGGGCGCTCGGTCGGCCGGTCGTCATGACGTCGTCCGCGGATTTCGAGTCGCCGGCGGCATACGACGCGTTCCTCCGTCGGCTCCTTGCCGGGGTGCGACGTCGTCTCGGGGCTGCGGCGAGCGAGCCGTACCAGGCCATCCTCGACGACCCGAGGGCGACGGCCGCCAGGCACGAGCTGCTCTCGACCCTCACCGATCGCATGCACGACCCCTGGCACTGGTAACATTACGTTGCGAAACCACCAGCAGCGCCGACGGCCTACCCCGCCGACCACTCGCTTCACAGACGACCCACCCTAACGACGGTCAACGCGCGAGGTCCGTTGCCGATATCCACAGGAGGAAAGCATCATGGCCATGAAGAAACTCCCGCCCGCCGAGAAGGCCTACGAGGCCTACTCCGCCATCGCCGACGGCCGCGTGGAGATGCACGAGGCGAGTGGTGACGGCGGAACCGCTTCGGGCTATGCGCTCGTCGACTCCAGCGACCGCACCAAGACGTACGAGGTGGCTTGGAAGGGCGACACCTACTCCTCCACCGACAACGGCACCTACTGGCAGGGCTACGCCGGCTATCCGGTGATCGCGGTGCTCGTCCTGCAGGGACGGTTGCCGCAGCCGCCCGCCGACACCCTGGCCGACCTCGCCGGCGTGCCGTGGAAGCAGCTCAATGACGCACACAAGCGCGACTACGCCGCCGCGGCTGACGAGGCGCTGGCCGGCAAGCCCCATGAGCAGGAGCTTCGTGCAGCGGTAGACGAACTCAACCAGGCACTCGCAGGCCTCGATCTGACGCTCAAGCGCGGCCGCGTGAAGCATCCGCGCGGCGCGGCGGAGGTCGGCACGGAGCCCGATGCCGGTACGACCACCGGCACGGAGGTCAGCAGCGCCGCGACCACCACCGCCGCACCCGGCACCATGCGCTTCATCTCCTGGAACATCGACTCCCTCAACGCCGCACTCACGGGCACGAGCCCCCGCTCCGAGCTCACGCGCGACGTCCTGCGCACCATCGCCGCGCAGGACGCGGACATCATCGCCATCCAGGAGACCAAGCTGCCCGCCACCGGCATGAACAAGAAACAGGCCGCCGCTCTCGCGGATTTCTTCCCCGGCTACGACTACGCCTGGGTCAGCTCACACGAGCCCGCGCGCAAGGGCTACGCAGGCACGATGGCCCTCTACAAGAAGGGCATGGACGTCACCGCGACCTACCCCGCGATCGGCGCGCCCGAACCCATGGACGAGGAGGGCCGCATCGTCACGCTCGAGCTGCCCGAGTGCTTCTTCACGCTGGTCTACACGCCCAACGCGGGCGACGGCCTGCGCCGCCTGGCCGAGCGCCAGGTCTGGGACGAGCGCTTCGCCGACTACCTGGCCGAGCTCGATGCGAAGAAGCCCGTGATCACCTGCGGCGACTTCAACGTGGCGCACGAGGAGATTGACCTGGCCAACCCCGCCGGCAACCACCAGTCCGCCGGCTTCACCGACGAGGAGCGCGCGGGCTTCACGGCGCTGCTGGGCCGCGGGTTCACGGACAGCTTCCGCCACGTGCACGGCGACGTGGAGGGCGTCTACTCCTGGTGGGCGCAGCGCGTGCGCACCAGCAAGATCAACAACTCCGGCTGGAGAATCGACTACTTCCTCGTGTCCGACCGCATCGCCGACCGCGTCGTGCGCTCCGAGATGCTGGACTCCGGCCCGCGCCAGGACCACACGCCCCTTCTGCTGGAAATCAAGTAGGAGCTGCTAAAAGAGTGAGACAGAAAGGTGCGGGGCTAGGGGGAGGTCTCCCTTTTCCCCGCGCCTGCGTGCGTCAATCCCCCGTCCCCTGTCACGCGGGCGTGTCAATCCCCCGTCACCTGTCACGCAGCGCGGCGGCGACGGCTGCACGCAGCGCGGGCAACGTCTCCTCCGCGAACCAGGGATTCTTCTTCATCCAGAGCTGGTTGCGCGGCGAGGGGTGCACCAGCGGGAAGTATTCCGGCTGCCACCGCTGCCAGTCGCGCACCACGCCCGTGAGCGGCACGGACTGCTTGAGCCCCAGGTAGCGGTGGACGGCGTACGTACCGACCAGCACGGTCAGCCGGACCTGCGGCATCATGCCCAGCAGAACCGGATGCCACTTCTCGGCGAAGCCCTTGCGCGGCGGCAGGTCGCCGCCCTTGCCCTTGCCGGGGAAATAGAAGTCCATCGGCACGATCGCCACCTGGTGCGGGTCGTAAAAGGTCTCGCGGCTCACACCCATCCAGTCGCGCAGGCGGTCGCCGCTCTGGTCGTTCCAGGGGATGCGCGTCTCCTGCGCCACGCGGCCGGGCGCCTGCCCGATCACCATCACGCGCGCATCGGCCGCCACGGCGTAGAGCGGGTCGATGCCCGCCGCCGTGTAGTCGGCGTTCTGCGGGTCAGCCTTGATCGCCTCAAAGACCTCGTCGAACGTCTGGTACGTCGCTTGCTGCATCTGCTCCGCCATGCTTCCGCCTCCGATAAGATACACGGTCCGGCTGCGTGGTCCCGTCGTCTACGGCGGCCCGCCAAGTCGCTCAGCCCTACCGTAGCGCATCCCGGAGGCCGCCGCGCGACGAAACCAAGGCTTAACAGAATCGGGGTTGCGCCGCGAGGCGCGGCCGCGCTATAGTGCCTGCAACGGCAAGCGCACAGCGCAGCCGAGACACACGACGAGACACCGAGAGGAGCGCCAGACATGACCAGCTTCGTTGCCAACTTCGCAAACAACTCCATGAACTGGTGGTGGCGCGGTCCTCAGGCGGTCGGTCGATCGTGAGTCTCTCGCGCCATATCCACGCGGAATAGAGGGCTCCCGGATTGACCGGGAGCCTTTTTTCATGCGCAGTCAAGGCAACTACCAGTCCCACCCACCACAAGCAAGACAGATAAGACAAACAAGAAAGACAGGCACCTCCAGAAAGGACCCCACAATGTCTCAGACCACCCAGCCCCGCACCATCGCCAGCACCGACGGCGGCAAGCTCGACATCCGCGCTCTTGTTCTCCTCGCCATCCTTTTGGCCGCCGGCTTCATCCTCAACTTCACCGTGGGCAAGGCCATCTCCTCCATCTCCGGCGGCCTCATCAGCCCCGAGTTCATCATCTCTGCCTTTTGCCTGACCATCCTGGTGGTGCGCCCCAACATCCCGCAGGCGCTGGTCATCGGCCTAATCTCCGCCGCCGTGATCCAGATCACCACCACCTCGCCCTTTGTCGACTTCGCCGCCGAGGGCATCGCCGCCATGCTCATGGCCGCCATCGTCCAGGCCGGCATGCAGGGCAAGGCCAAGAAGTTCGTCCCCGCACTGGGCGCCCTGGTGACCACCGTCGTCTCCGGCCTCATCTTCATGGTCATCAAGATCGCCATGATCGGCGCCGCCCAGGAGCTGGTCGCCGCCATGCTCCCCGTGGTGATCCTCACCGCCGTCTTCAACGCCATCCTGGTGCAGGCCCTCTACCTGCCCATCTGCAAGGCCCTCAAGGTCGAGGCCTAGCACCCGCGCCGGCGGGGCGCCAGACTCGGGGCGCCTCGCCGACCCACCCGTACGACCCGCACATCACCCAGCATCACCCGCCAACAACGGTCAATCACATCGCACGCACGCAAGAAAGGAAGACCATCATGGCAACCACCAATCAGCAGGCCCGCACCGTCAACCCCTCCACCAGCAAGGTAGGCGACGTCTCGTCCCTCATCCTCCTCGCCGTCCTGCTGGCCGCCGGCTTCATCCTCAACTTCACGCTGGGCAACGCTCTGGCCATCGTGGGCATCAAGCCGCAGTTCATCATCGCCGCCTACTCGCTGGCCATCCTCCTGTCCGGCGCCGGCCCCGCCCAGGCGGTCATCTACGGCCTGATCTCCGCCGCCGTCATCCAGTTCACCACCTCCATCCCCGGCCTGAACTTCTTCACCGAGTCCGTCTCCGCCCTGCTCATGTCCTTCCTCGTCGCCCGCAAGGTCGGCGGCGACAAGCTCTACCCGCTGGTCTGCACCTTCCTGACCACCCTGCTGTCCGGCGCCCTCTTCGCCGTGTGCGGCACGCTGATCATGGGCGCGGCGCTGCCCACCGTGCTGGTCAAGGTCCCGCTGGTCCTGGGTACCGCCGTCTTCAACGCCGTGGTCGTCCAGGCGCTGACCCCGGCCCTGCGCAAGGTCCTCAAGCGCTAAGACACACGCATCGCACCATCGGGCCGGGCGCCGCGTCCGGCCCGTTAGTCATGTAGACCGTCGGCGCCGCCCAGAAAGCCCGCGGACAACAAGCGCCACACTGCAAACGCCACCAGTACGTAAGGGGCACCCATGCCAGAGCAAGAACCGATAACCACATCAGACGCCATGCCGGGCGCAACCGCAGGTACCGCCGACGCTGTGGCCGTAGCCGCGGCGGCCGCGCCCGTCATCGAGCTGCGCGACGTTTCCTTTGCCTACGCGGGCAAGGAAGACGAACCGCCCGCACTCGACCACGTGTCGCTCACGGTCGGGCCGGGCGAGTTCGTGGGCGTGCTGGGCCCCAGCGGCGCCGGCCGCTCCACGCTCGCCGCCGTGATGAGCGGCGCGATCCCCCACCACTTCGGCGGGCAGCTCTACGGTGCGGCGCTGGTCGACGGCCACGACACCTGCGAGGTCAGCCTCACGGACATCTCGCAGATCGTGGGCAGCGTCCTGCAGGACATCGACACCCAGATGGTGGCCTCCGTGGTCGAGGACGAGATGCTCTTTGGCCTGGAGAATTTCGGCGTGCCCCACGACCAGATCGAGGCCCGGCTGCAGGAGGCGCTGGACACCGTCGGCATCGCCGACCTGCGCGAACGCGAGATCGCAACCCTCTCAGGCGGCCAGAAGCAGAAGGTGGCCATCGCCGCCATCCTGGCCCTCAAGCCGCGCGTGCTCGTGCTGGACGAGCCCACCGCGGCCCTGGACCCCGCGGCGTCGCGGCTCGTCTTCGACACGCTGCGCGAGGTGCGCCGCGAGGGCGTGGCCGTGGTCGCCATCGAGCAGAAGGTGGCCCTGCTTTCCGAGTATTGCGACCGCGTGCTGGTGATGAGCCGGGGCCGGGTCGTGCTGGACGGGACACCGCAGGAGGTCTTCTCGCACGCCGACCAGCTGCGCAGCATCGGCGTGGACAGCCCCCGCGTGGCGCGCGTCTACAACTCGCTGGCGCGCGACAGCCTGGTGGCGCCCGGCGCCCCCTGCCTCACGGTCGACGGGGCCGCGGACCTGGTAAAGAGTCTGGTGGTCCCGGCGCTCGCGTCGCTCGGCGACAAGGCCATGAGCCCCGAGCTCTCCGCCTACCGCGCGCCCTCCAAGCACGCCCCCCTGCCGCGCCCGCACGCCGAGGGGGCCGACCCCGTGGTGGAGCTGCGAGGGGTGAGTTTTGCTTACCCGGGCGGCGCGTCGGTGGACGACCTCGACATGAAGGTCTACCCCGGCGAGGTCGTGGGCGTGGTCGGCCAGAACGGCGCGGGCAAGACGACCCTCACCAAGCTGCTGAACGGCCTGCTCAAGCCCTCGGCGGGCACAGTGCGCATCGCCGGGCTCGACACGCGCGAGGTCCCCACGTCGCGGATCGCCGCGCACTGCGCCACGCTCTTCCAGAATCCAGACCGGCAGCTCTGCCGCGACACCGTGATCGATGAGGTGGCCTTTGGCCTGGAGCTGCACGGCACGCCCGAGGCGGAGGCCCGCGAGCGCGCCACGGTGGCCTGCGAGCGGTTCGGCCTGCCCCTGGGCGAGGCGCCCTTCTCGCTCTCGCGCGGCCAGCGGCAGATGGTGGCGCTGGCGTCGGTCGTCGTGATGGACCCACAGGTCGTGCTCCTGGACGAGCCCACCAGCGGCCTCGACTACCGCGAGTGTATGACCGTGATGGCCACGGTGGCCGAGATGGCCCAGCGCGGGTGCGCCGTGATCATGGTGTGCCACGACATGGAGGTCGTCTCGGACTTTGCCGAGCGGCTGGTGGTGATGGCCGACGGTCGCATCGTGGGCCGCGGTCCGCTGCTGCCCGTCTTCTCCGACGACGAGCTCATGGCTCGCGCCAGCGTGGCCGCGCCGCAGATTATCGGCCTCTCGTGCCGCCTGGCGCGCGAGGTCTCGCCCGAATTCGCAGACATCAGCCAGGTCGCCGGCATCGTGGACCTCACCGAGGAGATGGTTGGCCGTGATTAACGTCATCGACTACGTGCCGGGCACGACGCTGCTGCACCGGCTGAACCCCGTGACCAAGCTGGCCATCGCCACCGCCATCATCGTGGCGACCTTCCTGGCCACCACGTACGGGATGCTCTTTGCGCTGCTCGCGCTCACGCTGTGCCTCGGCGCGTACGCGGGCGTCGTCGGCAAGCTGGGCTCGCTGCTCAAGCTGCTGGTGCCGCTGGCGCTGATCACCGTGCTGCTGCAGACCGCCTTTGTGCGCGGCGGCGACCCCGTGCTGCTGTGGATGACCACCGACGGCCTGGTCACGGGCAGCAAGGCGGGCCTGCGCCTGGTGGGCGTGGCGCTGCCGCTGATCCTGATGCTCACGGTGACCAAGCTGAACGACCTCTCCAACGCCTGCGTGGAGGTGCTGCACATCCCGTACCGGTATGCCTTCACGTTCACGACGGCGCTGCGCTTTGTGCCCGTGTTCAGCCAAGAGATGAACGCGATCATGGAGGCCCAGACCGCACGCGGCGTGGAGTACGACACCAAGAACCCCGTCCGCCGCATGCAGCTGATGCTGCCGCTGTGCGTGCCGCTGCTCGTGAGCTCCGTGGGCAAGACGGACGCGACGGCCCTGGCCGCCGAGCAGCGCGGCTTCTACCTGCGCACACGCGAGAGCTCGTACAAGCGCTACCCGCTCGGCGGGCGCGACGTCGCGGTGCTCGTGGCCTGCGTGGCGCTCATCGTGGCGGGCGCCCTGCTCTAACTGTGGGTGAGACACGAGGGGACGTTTCTCTTCCGCCTCGGGCGTGACAGTCCCCCGTCGGGCGTGACAGTCCCCCGTCGGGCGTGACAGTCCCCCGTCCCCTGTCGCACTATTCGCCCGGGTCTTCTTCCTCGGCGAGCCAGTCGAGGACGTGCACGATGCGCAGGTCGGGCACCACCCACAGGAGGACGGAAGCGATCAGCGCCACATAGGCCAGCCGCTGCGTGGGCATCACCACGGCCAGCACCAGCGAGACGAGCTCCAGCGCCAGGGTCCAGCGCTCCTTGGCGGTGGAGCGGCGCCGCATGACGGCCAGCTGCTGCGGCGTGAGCTCGACGTGGGGGTTGCCGGCGTGGCGCATGCGGTGTGAGCGGCGGATCACGTTCTCGAGGTTCATGTACGCGAGCGAGACCAGCATGTTGAGCACCGCGTAGACCACCGTGGGAAAGGCCGCGAAGCTCGTCTTGTCGATCCAGTCCGTCGCGACGGGGACGAACGACAGCACAAAGAGGAAGAGCAGGTTGGCCCAGAGCATGCGACCGTTGACCTTGTCCACCAGGTTGAGCAGGTGATGGTGGTTGTTCCAGTATACGCCCACAAAGAAGAAGGACAGCGCGTAGCTGAGGAGCGACGTCCAGTTGGCCAAGAGGTCGGCCGGGGTCGCGCCCGTCGGCGTCTTGATCTCCAGCACCATGATCGTGATGATGATGGCGATGACGCCGTCGCTGAACGCCTCGAGTCTGCCTTTGGGCATGTCGCCCTCCCCTCGTCGCTTCTTCGCGCCTATGCATCGCGCCAACATCCTACCCCTCGTACATTTCCCCGGCGCTTACGAACTGCACATCGCCCATAGTCTCGGCCTTCCGCAGGCTGGTCTCGCCTGCCGGCCACTTGGAAAAGACGTAGTACCAGCGCCTCTCATAGTCCCCTACCAGCGGCGCACGCTCCCGCAGGGTCTCGAGGGCGTCGCTCTCGTCGAACGACTCGCGCCACTTGCACTCGCCCACCAGCACGTCCTCTTTGCCAAAGTCGTCTGAGGCCACCACATCCACGTCGCACGTCTGACGCGCGACGGGGTCCGTCCCCCACCACGAGTCCACCGTGGTCACCATCAGCGGCAGCGCTCTGGCGCGAGCCTGGCGCACCACCCATTGCCGGCACACCCGCTCGAAGACATGCCCCTCGTAGGTAGCCCGTCGCTGGTCGCCCAGCACGCGCGCCGCCACCTGCTCGCCGAGACCCGACTCCACCGCGGTGGCGAACGGCGCGACGAACCGGAACCAAAAGGCAAAGGCCGGGTCGGCCACACGGTAGATGCTCTTCTTGCTGCGCTCTGGCTCGCCATGAGGCACCGCCCGCTCGACGATGCCCAGGTCGCATAGGTTACGCAGGTAAGCCGTGATGCTCGACGTCTGTACATGCGCCTGATCCGCAATCGTATTCGCTCTGGTGGCCCCGCCCGCGATGGCGCGTAGCACCGAACTGTACGTGCTGGGATCACGAAGCTCCTGGCGCAGGAGCATCATGGGCTCGCCGTACATGAGCCCCGTGTCCTGGAAGAAGAGCCGCGTCACGTTTTGCTCGAACGTAGCGGACCCTTCGAGCGCCCGCAGGTAGTAGGGGGTGCCTCCGAAGGCCGCATAGTATGACACGCGTTCTTGCGGCGTGCAGTCGGGCAGCAGGCGCGCGGCATCCAGATAGTCGAAGGGCCGCAGCTTCATCTGAGCGGATCGGCGCCCGTAGAGCGGGCTCTTCTCGCCCAATACCTTGCTCTCCATGAAACCTTGGTTGGATCCGCAGAGAATCATGAGGCTGTCCGTCTGCAGGAAGGCGTGGTCGATGGCGATCTGCAGGGCAGACGGCAAGCCCGGGCTCGCCTCTGCGGCATAGGGAAACTCGTCGAATACGAACACGAGGTGCTCCCCCGCCGCTCGCTTGGCCACGAAACCGAGGGCATCCTCCCAGGTGGCGAAAGGCGGCGTGGTATCCGGCAGGTCATAGCGAGCGGCCACGACATGCGTGAAGTCACGCAGGTTGTCCACGTCCGCCTGCTGTTGGGCCGCGAAGAAGAGCGCGGGCTTGCCTGCCGAGAAGCGTTGCAGGAGAGCGGTCTTCCCCACGCGGCGGCGACCGTAGACCACGAGCATCTGGAAGCCCTGAGCCGCTCGCTCGTAGAGGTCCTCCAGGGTACGCAGCTCAGCCTCACGTCCAACGAACATGTTCCCCACCACCCATTGCCGGTAGTCCGAAAAGACACTTATTATAATAATGCTTATTACAATAAGAATCTTGTGTGATACGTATTGTTGTCAAATATAGTTGACAACTCCTGTAGTCTGCCGTACCCTCTAAGTGTCAAGTTTATTTGACACGTCGCCACCTTGGAAACGGAGGACCCCATGGATACCATCAATGCCATCATTTCAGTCGTCGTCATAGTCGCGGGCGTCGCCATCATCATTGCAACCACCAAGAGCAAGAGGGACGACTACGACGAGCGCCAGGTAGCCACCATGGGCAAGGGCTACAAGTGGGCCGCGCTGGTCATGGCCGTCATCCTCGGCGGCGGCAGCATCCTCTACGACACCCCCGCCGACCTGCCCGTGAACGCCGGCGACTACATGTTCCTCACGCTCGTCGTGGGCGCCGCGACTTTCGCGAGCTACGCCGCCTGGCACAACGCCTACTTCGGCATGCACGAGAGGAACACCCGCACCTTCGGCATCCTCGCGGTCCTGCTGGGAGCCTGCATGGTGTTCACGGCGGCGCCCTCAGGCGACATCGCCACGGTCGTATACGGCCTGTCCGCCCTGGTCGTGGGCGCCGTTGTGCTCGTACGGCTCGCGCTCGACCGGCGCGAGGCCGCAGACGAGGGCGAAGGTGAGGACGAGTGAGCAACCAGCGCATGAAAGCCGCCCGCGCCGACAAAAGCTACTCGCAGCAGCGCCTGGCCGACCTCGTGGGCGTGTCGCGGCAGACCATCGTCGCCATCGAGCGCGGCGACTACAACCCCACGATCAAGCTCTGCATCGCCATCTGCCGCGAGCTCGGCTGTACCTTGGACGACCTCTTCTGGGAGAAGTAGGGCGCACAAAGCGCGACGCGAAGCGCCTACTCCGCCCAGATTGGCCACATCCTGCTATTCGCCCAACTTCGCGCGCGCAAAGTCGCGCCAACCGGGCAACTCAAAGTCCACCAATCCACGACCGCGCTCACCGATAACGCCTTCTTCCAGCAGGCGGCGCCGATACTGTGCAACGTAACCCGTGCTCTTGCCCATACGCTCGCGGATATCGCTTATGCGGCTGGGGCCGTCGTCCTCGAGCATGGCTTCCACGAAGCTCAAGTCGCCTTCGCTGAGCTCGTCGTACGTGACCTCGAGGATATTGGACCGCATCTCCTCACGTGCACGCTCCACACCGCGCTGCGCTGCCGCGATATCGATGACATCGCCCTCGGCCTGCGTCCACATGCGGTAACCGACCAGCTGCATAAGGAAGGGAAAACCGCCGATGGCCGCAACAGCCGCATCGAGGGCGTCCGGCTCTATCTGTTTGCCTCCTCGCTCCACCGTCTCCGCGAGGGCCGTGCGAATGTCCGCATCCGCGATGCGTCCGAGCTGGCACCTGCTCGCTCGCCGCAGAAACGAAATCGATTTGTCATTGAGCACGCGTGAGACCTGATAGGGCAAGCCCGCCATGAGGAGCGATACCCTGCGTCGCTCCCCCACCAGATGTTGATAGGTGGAGGCGAGCTGCACCATCTCGTCGAAATCGGCCTGCAGCTCGTCGACGGAGATAATGAGGCCGAGGCCTTTGCCTTCTAGCTCGTCGAGTAGGGTCTCCAGCCGCGTTCTCCAAGTGGGCACCGCCTGCACAGCCGACCCGTCCCTGTACTCCCAGGCTGCAGAGACCGGTCCCACATCGATGGAAGTCAGACGGATGCCGGAATGCTTGTCTTCGAGTTTGCCGGCCGAGCGCATCGCCTGTTGCAGGATTTCCTCCAACATCCCCGGCACCGCAGACACGCGCGCCGTGACCCACCCGCGCTCGCGCCCTTTGTCTGCAAGCAGCGTGAGCAACGTGGTCTTCCCTGTGCCGCGTGCGCCCGTGAAGATGGTCGTGAGGTTTGGGTCGCCCGGACCGTTCTCAAAAGCATCCACCACGTTCTGCACGACATACGACCGACCTGCAAGGAAGGGCGGCACCTGCCCAAAGCCAGGCGTAAAGGGGTTCTTCTCTGCTGCCATTCGGATCCTCCGCTCTGTCCCGGCACATCTTCCTTGATAATTTTTGCAGTTTTTGTTTTCTTTGGCAATTTTGTTTCTTTTAAATTAGGGTGGGCGAAGACAAACGCTCCCCCGTCACGCTGGCACGATACGCGTGACATGGGGAGCGTTTCCCATCTTGCGAGTGCGCAGCGTCTTGCGGGTGCGCAGCGCGGGTCTGCGTGGGTCGGCGACGGTCGGCGCGGCCCCTCAGCGTCTATTGGCAGAGGCCGTCGATCCAGGCGAAGAGCTCGCCCAGCTGGTAGTCGCCGCAGTGCGGCAGGCCCCAGGGCAGGCGATAGTCCACGTCGCAGCCAGCCATGCGCAGCTTGAGCGCCAAGATGGTGGGGATGGCCAGGCTCGTGTCGCGGTCGAAGGAGCCGTGGCGGATACGCCAGTGGCGCGTGGCCATCTGCGGCGCGATGTGCGGGACCGGGTTCATCAGGCGCACGATCGCGGGGTCGGCCATCGTGTCGGCCGGCGCGTCTATGATCTGCGGATGCGCCATGAAATGCCGGCCGTCCACGCACTCGTCTCCGAACTCCTCGTTCTCGGGACCGCCGAGGTCCACGTGGTCGAAGGCGGGCGTGTCTTTCATGCGCGTGATGTGCCGGTTGTACCGCTCCCAGTCGACCGCGGCCACCTGCCCGTCTTCCACGCGAATCGCACGCGCGGCGACTGCGGCGTCCAGGTCGGACCCCTCGACTCCCAAGCCTGCGAGCGGGCCCTCGAGCTCGCGCAGGTCAAGCTCGCGCTGGGCGGAGCGCGCCACCTCGGCCGCCACGCGGTCGCGGAAACTGCCCGTGCCGTCCGCGGCCAGGGTCAGCGGCGCGCCGTCCTCGTCGACCAGGCCGAGCGAATTGACGTATGCGGGGAAGACGGATTTGAGCTGCTCGGAGAGCTCCATCTGGCGGTCGGACATGAGGCCCTCGACCGGCACGCGCACGACCTGGTCGCCCTCGCGCCTAGGCGCCAGACGCCGCCACGCGCGCTGGCCGCAGAACTGCCACTCGTAGGCGGCGTCGGCGTTCTCAAGGTTGTGGATGGGGCAATAGCAGCTGGCGGCGAAAATGTCGTCGCGCTCGTCCGCCGCACCGATCTCCTCGAGGTAGGGCTCGTAGGCGGGGTCGTTGCCCGTGGCTCCCGCCAGGGCCGAGAGAGCGCCGCCCGCGCTGATACCGTCGGTCACCATGCGCTCCACGTCGCCGGGGATGCGGCCTGCGTTGTGGCGGATGAAGCGGATGATCGCTTTCTCGTCGACGATGAAGGCCGGGGCGCGGCCGAGCTTGCGGCCCGTCGCCTCGCCCAGCTCGCCGGCGCGGCTGCCCTCGAAGAACTCCGTGGTCGCCTTGCCCGTCGTGCGGCCGCGCACGCCGCCCGACACGCACACGTACCCGTGCGCCAGCGCCTCGAAGAGCGCGTTGGGGTGCCCGCTGCGCGCATTGAGCCCCGGCTCATCAGCCGGGCCCGGCAGGTAGCCGCCCACCGTGTTGGGGATGAAGATGGGCGCGGAGGAGGCATCGTACTCGTCCGTCGCACCGTCCGGCGTATCGCCCGTGCCCGCGCAGCCCGTCTTGTCCGCGCAGCCCGTCTTGTCCGCGCAGCTGTTTGCCGCATCACCCTCCACATAGCGCATGGGTATAAAGATGTTGACCACCTGGATGGGGTCGGCCGGCTTGGTGCAGTAGGGCAGTCCCAGGTAGGCGCGGCACGTCACCTCGCGCCCATCCGCACGGTAGGTCTTGTCCTCGTAACGATTGACGTCTATGAGCAGCGGGTCTTCTTCCATGGTGAGCAATCCCTCGTTGTGACTGGCGACAGCGCCGGAACGGCAGCGGCGCCGGAATAGCGGCGCGGCGCCTTTTTCTGAGGATTGTAGCAACGCGCTTTCAAACGAAGTGTCAGGTCATCGGCGGAAGGGAGAGGCTGCCGCAGCATGCGTGGCCAAGAAGTACATCGGCAGGCCCGCCAGCGTGATACCGACGCTGGCCAGGCTCATGAGCGTGGCGGCGGTGCCCGAGAGGAGCATCTGGCTCACCACCACGAACCCACCGCTGGCGATAGCAAGGGCGGGCACCATCGGGTAGCCCGGCACGCGATAGGGGCGCGGGGCGTCCGGTCGCATGCGCCTCAGCCGCACCACCGCCGCAAAGGTGAGGGTGTAAAAGACCCAACACGAGAAGGTGCCCAGGTCCGTGAGCAGGTCGAACCGGCCGAGCAGCGAGTACAGGCAGGCCAGCGTGCCCACAAGCAGTATCGCATTGGCTGGCACCTGGCGGTCGTTGAGGCGGGCCAGCCACGCACTGCCGGGCAGCATGCGCTCGCTCGCCAGCAGGTAGGCCACGCGCGAGCCGCTCATCAGAAAGCCGTTGGCCGCCCCGATGACCGAGACCGCGATGCCCGTGCCGATGAGCGCCTCGCCCGCCGGGCCAAAGAGCCGCTCGGCCACCGCCGTCGCCGGGCTGGGGAGCGTGGCGAGCTCGCTCGCGGGGATCACCCAGAGGTACGCGAGGTTGATGAGCAGGTAGACGGCCATGATGATGGATACGCCGCCCACGATGGCCCGCGGCAGGTCGCGCGCGGGGTCGCGCAGCTCGCCCGCGATAGCGCCCACGTTGGTCCAGCCCTCAAAGGCAAAGAGCACCGCCAGCAGCGTCGAGCCGAGTGCCGCACCGACGCTCGTCCCGGGCCCCACGAGCGGGGTGACGACGGGGTTGCCGCCGCCTCCCAGCGCGAATCCGCAGACAATAAGGACGGCGAGCGGCGCCAGCTTGCAGACGGTCGACACCACCTGCATCGCGCCGGCAGTCCGCGAGCCGCGGGCGTTGACGGCCACGATAGCGGCGATCGTCGCGAGGGCGATGGGCAGCGCGAGCCGCTGGCCGACCAGCATGCCCAGCTCCTCCCCCACCTTGACGCCGTAGCCGGCCAGGTAGGCGGGGTAGAAGATGACCACCTGCATCCATCCCGCCAGGAAGCCCACGCGCCGATCAAAGGCCTCGCTGAGGTAGGCCACCATGCCGCCCGTGCGCGGGATCATCACCGCTACCTCGGCAAAGGTCAGCGCGCCAAAGATCGTGACCAGCCCGCCCAGCACCCAGGCCAGCATGCCCATGCCGGGTCCGCCGCCCGTCGCCTGGTAGATGGCGTAGGGCTTGAAGAAGACCCCCGCCCCGATCACGCACCCCACCACGAGCGACGTGGCGGTGGCCAGTCCCAGGCTCTGCTTGAGCTGGGGTGCCGTTCTGCTGTCGGAAGCAGCGGAAATGTGTTGATCTGCAGGCATGGTGATCCGAACCCTATCTTTACGCGCCATGCCCCGCGGGCGTGACGACTTCCGTCCCTCATAACGCGACGGCACTCGTCCACACAAGTATAGGTGCAAATACGAAAACAGTAAAAACCAGTAAATCTTGCACAAAGTAGTAAAAACCAGTAAAACTTAAAGAAAGTAGTAAAACCCGCAGTTCAACTACCTGTTCCGGGAGAGAAGATGCTGAATTCGCACGGAGAAAACCCGTATTCCCTCGTATTCGGGCGTGAACCTGACCAGTTCATCACCAGGGATGAGGCAGCCCGCGCCATCATAGACACCTTCTCCGCGGATACCCCATCCCAGCAGGCGTACATGATCACCGGCATCCGTGGATCCGGCAAGACCGTCTTTCTTACCTCCCTGTCAGACCATTTCAAAGCAGACAAGAACTGGGTATGCGTGGAGCTCGGTACGCAGCGGGATATGTTGAGCGGGCTTGCCGCCAAGCTGGCGAGCCAAGACACGCTTGCCGCCATTTTCCGCTCTGCGAAGATCAACCTGTCGCTCTTTGGCTTTGGGCTCGAAGTCAGCGGCACTGCCCCGATAGCCGATGTGGAATCCGCGCTCGAGAAGATGCTGGCGAGCATGGCGCGGCATGGCAAGAAGCTTCTCATCTGCGTGGACGAGGTCGTCACGTCAGATTACCTACGCGCGTTTTGCAGCGCCTTTCAGATCTTTGTGCGTGAAAAGCTTCCCGTGTTTCTCCTGATGACCGGACTGTACGAGAACATCGAGACGCTGCGCAACACACCCAACCTGACATTTCTTTACCGTGCGACGAGGGTCTCGATGGACCCCCTCAGCCGGTTTTCTATTGCAGACAGCTATCAACGCATGTTCTCGCTCTCACGCGAGTCGGCCCTGGAGATGGCCTCGTGGACCAAGGGCTATTCCTTTGCCTTCCAGGTACTGGGCTACTATACCTGGGAGCACGGGGGCGATCCCGAGCTCGCCTATGCCGATGCCTATCAGTATCTGGCAGAGTACTCATATATCAAAATCTGGTCCGATCTCTCGTCCCGCGACCGTGACCTTGCAGAGGCCATCGCTCGTTCCGAGAACAACCAAAACAAGGAGATTCGCGAGCTGCTCGGCTGGACGTCAAACCAGTACAACCCCTACCGCATGCGTTTGATTCGCAAGGGGCTCGTCGACGGGCAAGCATACGGACATGTCTTCTTCGTCCTTCCTGAATTCGGACGATTCGTGTTGGAGTACTCGGCCCTGTTTGACGCCGAGTAGAGTTTGGCCATTGCCAAAGGACCTCAAGCTATGCAGCAAACGAGCCCTGCCAGGAAGAAAATCGCCTTTATCTGCGTCCACAACTCCTGCCGCAGCCAGATCGCCGAGGCGCTCGGCAGGCGCCTGCTCGGTGACAGGTACGACTTCTACTCCGCCGGCACGCAGATGGTGCCGCGGATCAACCAGGACGCCGTCCGCCTCATGAGGCAGCTCTACGGCATCGAGATGGAGCCCGCCCAGTACAGCAAGACCGTCGACCAGATCCCCGCGCCCGACGTCGCGATCTCTATGGGCTGCGACGTGGGCTGCCCCTTCATCGGGCGGCCCTTCGACGACGACTGGGGCCTGCCCGATCCCACAGGCCAGAGCGACGAGGCTTTCATCGAGGTCATACGGCAGATCGAGGCCAAGGTCCGCGACCTCGGCAGCAGGATGGAACTCGGGTATCCTATGGGATAGCAAGACGCCCGCACGCAGGAGGTGTTCCATGGCAACCGCATCGATGACGCAAGCATTGCCGGCACCTGTCGTCGAGTCAATACAGGCTCTAGCCCAAAGGTGCGGCATCAAACGCGTACGGCTCTTCGGCTCTCGCGCGCGAGGCGACAACCGCGAGCGAAGCGACATCGACCTCGCCGTGAGCGGTGGCAACGTGGCTGAATTCTCGTGCGATATCGATTACGAGACACCGACCCTGCTCATGTTTGACGTCGTCGACCTAGACAAGCCGGTGAACCCCGAGCTCCTGAAAAGTATCAACCGAGATGGCATAGACATCTATGTGGGTGAATAGGGATGAAAAGACAACGCTTTGATGACTTCAGGCGAGCGGTCCTTTCGAGTCAAAGGTCGGCTCCCCACGCATGATTCTCAAGGAAGCCTACGCCTTCCATATGATTGACGATGAGCAGGGTTGGCTTGACGCCCTACAGGCGCGTAATGAAGCTGCCCCTTCCTACAACGAGGAAACGGCGCTCGCCATTGTCAGGGAAACAAGGAAGACCTACCTGGCGCTTTTCGATACGCTCGAAGCTGAGCTTTCCGCAAACTGGTACGAATAGGAGACGCAGACCGCGGGGGTCTTCTTATGGTGGGGTGTGGGTGGGGTGTGTCACTCCCCCGTCCCCTGTTACGCTCGGCAACGTGTCAACCCCCCGTCCCCTGTCACCGTCCCCTGTCACGCGTCATCGTGCCTGGAATCTGGCCAGATCGTCCGTCATTTTCCTGGCGGCATGGCGATCGGAGAGGTACGTGCACGCGCAGGCGGCGACATAGACCACGGCCACCGTGGCCACGAGGCTGACAGCGACATCCGCACGGTCCGAGGGAATCGCGGGGCTCGCGAACGCGACCGCCAGGACCCCCGTCTCTATGAGCGCAAACTGCACGACCTTCCGACCGACGTAGGCACGGCGCGACAGCTCCTCGCCCGACACCATCACCAGCTCGGGCACCGCACCCACCAGCGCAAAGACCAGAGGGGAAAGGAACACGTCGTACGAGAACGTCGCGCCTGCGTCGAACGTCTCACCCAGCACCAGGATCGCCACCGTGATGAGCGTCACCAGGATGCAGTATGTCCGCGCCACTTGGTACAGCGCCTCTCTCAGGCTCATCACAGACTCCCTTCACGCAGCACGCGCTTGAGGTCCGGCGCGTACTTGCGGGACACCATTACCTGCTCGCCATTGGACATGGCGGCGAGGAAGCGGCCGTTCAGCGCCGGTTTGATGGCGCGCACCTTCATCAGGTTCACGATCGTCGACTTGGAGACGCGTAGGAACCTCTTGCGCCTCAGGCGCTCCTCGAGCTCGTACAGCGGGCCGCTCGTCTGGTACACGCCCTCCGCGGTGTAGAGGAAGGTGCGCTCGTCCACCGACTCGATATACAGCACGTCCACCACCGCGACCTCGGTCTGTCCTTCTTCACTGCGGCCGTAGAGTTTGCCTTGGCGCATGCGCACAAAGTCGGCGATCTCGCGCACTTCTTCGGTGACCTTGTGACAGCGAATGTCCACAAGCTCGGGCTGGCCCGCCCCCACAGGGGTGATCGACACATCCATCGCTCGCGCCCTCCTCGCCGGCAGGCGCGACGCGCGCCAGTCGCAGCTACTCCAGCTGATCCAGGTCCCCAACACCCTTCAGATAGTAGTCGAAGAAGCTCAGGACGACGCGGTTCATCTGCGGGATGAACTCCCGCGAGTCCACGCTCCCCTTGCCCAGCATGCTCGCCAGCACGGGGGACAGCAGCGGCAGGTCGGTGAAGTCCATATGCTCCGTGCCGGCGTAGGTCAGCGAGCGCGCGTCGGCGGCATGCTCCACCACGTACTGGTTCACGTACTCGGTGCCGTCGGGATTGCCCTCCGTGTACTGCCTGCCGTGGCGCTCGTTGTTGAGCGCCAGCAGGGGGACGGGGAAGGGATCGCTCGCGAAGACCTGCGTGCCGCCCTGCATCTGCACCTCGCCCAGCATGGTCCCGTCGAGATCGATGACCGCGTCGATGTCGTCGCGCTGACGTGCCACGTCCATTGCGGCCGCACCGCCGATGGAGTGGCCCATGGTGCCGATCTTGCTCGCGTCCACCATGCCCAGGGCCCGCAGCACCGCCGCGCGGTCGGCGTCCGTCGCCACGTACCATGCGTCGTCCAGCTCGCCGCTCGCGCTGGCGGCCTCGATGGTATCGATTGCAAAATTCATGTCGGCATCGCGCACGGACATCCACTCCTGCTCGAGCTCGTCCTCAGGCTTGGACGCGGCCTCCCCGTTCTGCAGGCTCACGGCATCCTGCATGAACTGCGGGTCCACGGTGATCAGCTGGCCGGCGGTGTCGTGCGTGAAGAGCGCGTAGTAGGGATTCTCGATGCTCGCCACCACGTAGCCATTGCTCGCGAGCTCGGCGTAGGTGGAGTAGTTGCTCTCCCAGTAGCCGAAGGAGCCGTGGTCAAAGACGATCAGCGGATACGAGCCCTCCGCATCGGGATAGAGGAAGTGGACCGGCACCTCGCGGGCGGAGCCGTCCGTCTCGTGGGTCTCCCGACGGCTCTCGTCCACCAGGATCGCGCTGGCCTCCTTGACCTGATAGGAGCCCGTGGTGGGCAGGCCCTTGTAGCCGGTGAAGACCAACGCGGGCACCAGCGCGACCGCAAAGGCGAGCACGCTCGCGACGATGCCCCCGACCAGGGCGCCCGTCTTGCGCGCGCCGGACACTCTGTTGCGGCGCAGCGCGTAGGCCGCCACCGCCCAAACCAGCAGCAGCGCGGTCACCGCGACCAGCGCCGAGAAACGCCACTGCATGCCCCACGCCGGCAGCAGACGCGCGGCCAGGGCGATCGCGAACTCCACCGCGCGCAGCACGATACGGGCGCGCAGCCATGTCTTCTTGTCTGCCCCGTTCTTCTTGACCCATCCTGCAAAGACGATCTCTGCGACTACCAGCGCCACAATCACTACCGCAAACTCCATGGCAACCACCTTTCCTCTGTGGCTCCATGTATACGCCCGCGGCACCGTACTGTCCCGCTCATACGCGGCAAGATGCACCTCGCGGGGGCAAGATGCATTCACGCGAGGGTGACAGGGTACATGCGAGGGTGACATCGCGTGACAGGGGGCGGGGGACTGTCACCTGTCACGCTCGGCAGCGTGTCACTCCCCCGTCCCCTGTCACGCGCCGAAGAAGGACGCGTCGGCGGGACGCCAGGCGGTAAGACGAGCGGGGTCGTAGCCGCAGTGGGCGTGCGCAGGCACGTCTTGCCAGCCCACGTTGTAGCCGGCGCCATGCGCGCAGAAGACGCTGTCGGGCGTGTTGGGCAGGTCGGCCACGGGGTCGTAGGCGGCGCGCTCGATGACCGCGGCCGCATCGTGGCAGGGCGCGTAGCTGTCGAAACGCAGGGCCAGGCTCCCCTGCCCGTGCGTGTAGGCGGCGAGCGCGACCGCGTAATCCCCCACCTCGCTCGCCGGCACCGTGCCCTCGAGGCGCAGGCGGTCGGCGCCGGCCGCGGCAGGCGGGTCGAAGGTCGCGGACATCTGCTGCAGGTCAGCCATGGCACGGCCGATGCAGTCCGCCGGCACGGTCAGCGCGAAATGATAGAGCGGCTCCAGCAGCACGGCCTGACCCTGCGCCCGCGCTTGCATGAGGCCCTGGCGGATGGCCCGGTAGACCGCCTGGCGGAAGTCGCCGCCCTCCGTGTGCTTGAGGTGCGCGCGGCCCGCCACCAGCGTGATGCGCACGTCCGTAATCGGCGCGCCGGTCAGCACGCCGCGGTGCGCGCGCTCCATGGCGTTGGTCAGGGCCAGGCGCTGCCAATTGAGGTCCAGGTCGTCCACGTGGCAGCGGCTGCCGAAGACCACGCCGCTCCCCGCGGGCAGGGGTTCCAGCAGGAACTGGGCCTCGGCGTAATGGCGCAGCGGCTCGAAATGGCCGATGCCCAGGACGGGCGCGGTGATGGTCTCGCGATAGAGGATGCCGCCCGGCCCGAACCCCACCCCCAGGCCGAAACGGTCGCGCAGCGTGGCCTGCAGCGCCTCCAGCTGCACCGTGCCCATGAGGCTCACGCGCAGTTCCTGCAGCTCCTCGTCCCAGGTCACGCCCAGCTGCGGATCCTCGTCGGTGAGTTCCCACAGGGCGGCGTGGACCTTGTGCACGTCTTCGCCCTCAAGAAGAACCTTGCTGGAGAGGACCGGCGCGATCACGGGGCGGGGCGGTTCTTCTTCCGCGCCGAGCGCGCAGCCCACCTGGGCGTGCGCGAGACCCGTGACGGCCACGACCTGGCCGGCCCGCGCGGCATCCGTCGTGGCAAACCGCCCGCCCGTGTAGATGCGCAGCTGGTTGGCCTTCTCTGTCCAGGCCTGCAGCGTCCCGTGGCCGAGCGCGACTATGCCCGCGCCAGCGCCTGCGACCGCGCCTGCCCCAGCTCCCACGGCAAGCCCCGACGGCACCGCCACCTCCAGCGCCTGACGGGCGTGCAGCTCCCCGCCCGTCACCTTGAGCCAGGCCAGGCGGTTGCCCTGCTCGTCGTGCGAGATCTTGAAGACACGCGCGCCGAATGCCGCCGGCCAGTCCCGCTCGACCGAGAGGGCTGCCAGACCGTCGAGCAGCTCGTCGATGCCCTCGAGCTTGAGGGCCGAGCCAAAGAAGCACGGGAAGACGCACCGCTCCGCCACCAGCCGCCGCAGTGTCTCGCGCGAGAGCTCGCCTGTCTCCAGGTACTCGTCGAGCGCCCTCTCGTCGGTCATAGCGCAGGCCTCGACGGGCGCGCCGGCGGAGAAGTCCAGGCAGCCGGCGTCCAGGCGCTCGGCCAGCTGCGCGCAGAGCTCCTCCCGCGTGGCTTCGGCGCGGTCCGTCTTGTTCACAAAGATGAAGGTGGGCACGCGGTAGCGCGCGAGCAGGTCCCACAGGGTCTCGGTGTGGCTCTGCACGCCGCTCGTCCCGTCGATCACCAGCAGGGCATAGTCCAGCACCTGCATGGTGCGCTCTGCTTCGGCGGAGAAATCGACGTGGCCGGGGGTGTCCAGCAGGGTGAAGGAGGTGTCGCCGTGCTGGATCACGGCTTCCTTGGCGTAGATGGTGATGCCGCGCTGGCGCTCCAGCGCGCTGTAGTCCAGCGTCGAGTCGCCGTGGTCGACGCGCCCCAGCTTGCGCACCACGCCCGTGCGGTAGAGCAGGGCCTCGCTCAGGGTGGTCTTGCCGGCGTCCACGTGCGCCACTATGCCCAGTACCAGGTGTCTCATGCGAGCAATTATACAAGGGGGTTCCGGCAATTGCGTGACAGGGGACGGGGGGCTGTCACGCAGCGTGACAGTCCCCCGTCCCCTGTCACGCTAGCCGCGCGGCAAGCCACGTCGTCGCCTTGCGGGCGCCGGCGGAGTTGAGGTGCATGCCGCCGTCGCGGGTGTCCGTCAGCCAGTCGATGCCCACGCCGGCCGACGCCAGGTTGAGGTCGTAGTAGTCGACGCCGTTTTCCTGCGCCCACGCGGAGACGGCGCGGTCCTTGGCCGCCGACCACTCCTGGGCGTTGGGCACGCTCACGAGCACGAGCCTCGCTCCGTGCGCGCGGCAGGTCTGTTCCATCTGCCTCAGATAGACCTTCGCCATCCTCGTGAGCTCTTTCGTGGACCCGTCGTCGGCCATGTAGTCCCCGCCGGTGTAGGCCTTCACGCGGTCGCTGGGCCGAAAGCCCCGCTCCGTCGTGGGCATCTCGGCGGGGGCAAAAAGGGAGCCGCTCAGCAGCTTCTTCCAATTGGTGTGGTACCTCAGCACCGGTATCAGCTGCTCGGCGCGGGTCCTCACGTCCCGCGTGACGCTCGTGTCGCGGTACAGGTTGTTGACCTCGTACACCACGACCTTGGGACTCTGGTACCTGAACATATCCTCTACGAGTTCCACGGACTCGACCGACTTCTGGATGGGACACGACGCGTTGAAGCTGCTCATGCCCGTCTTCTCCTCGAACACCTGAGGCGAGATCGCGCCCTGCGCGCTGGAGTCCCCGACAAAGAAGGCGTCGATCGTATCCGCAGGCAGGAGGGCGTACCCGCGGACGGCGGGGTACTGCTCCCCCAGCGTCACGGTGGGCGTGCGCGGCGAGAGGAGCACGGAGAGCCCCGCGAGCACCCCGGCCAGCACGAGAAGAAAAACGGTGCCGTGGATGAGTCGACGCACATGCGGGCGGCCACCGCGTACGCCGCCCATCCCCGCGCCGGTATCCGTTGTCACATGAGTTTCCATAGCACACTTCCCAAAGGACGATACGTCCGCGTCTCGGTCGGGGGCCCGGCCGTGGCCCGGCCGCTAGAACTTCGCGTAGATCGAGGGCACCGGCACGTAGCCGACCCCATACGCGCCAAAGACGATCGCACAGGCCAGGAGGGCAAAGCCCGAGGCCCAGCAGACGGCGGTGCCGTGCCCCAGCAGGAGCGGGCGGAAGGCCACCCCGCGCTCATGGGCCACATCCACGGCCAGCATGAGGGCTGCAAAGACCGCGACCACCAGCAGGTCGTACCGATCGGCGCCGTGGGCAAAGACAGAGCCGCTGGTCAGGGGCTCCGTACCCGGCCACACCCAGACCGACCTCAGCATGGCCCGGAAAGCCCCCAGCGTGTCGGCGCGGAAGAGCATCATGCCGACGCACACGAGCACCAGCGTCCGCGCGAGCGAGACCGTACGGGCGAAGCGCCCCCCGCGGTCGATGCCGCTCCAGGCAAAGAAGGACCTGATGGCAGGCTCCAACAATGTGCCGACCATCACGATGCAGAAGTAGTAGAGGCCGTATGCCAGGTACTTCCAGGCGGCCCCGTGCCAGATGCCGGTGGCGGACCAGACGGCGAGCAGGGCCAGCGTGGCGGGGATCAGCTGCGACGCGCGGCCTGAGAAACGCCGGCGCGCCCAGACGGACAGCCGCCGCGTGGCACCCGAGAGCGACACGGGGTAAAAGACATAGTCGCGCAGCCAGCTGCCCAGCGACATGTGCCAGCGCCGCCAGAACTCGTTCACGCTCCGCGAGAAGAAGGGCTGCTCGAAATTACGCGCCAGCGTCACGCCGAAGAGCTCGGAGCTGCCGCGGGCGATGTCGACCACGCCGGAGAAGTCGGCGTAGAGCTGCAGCGTGTAGAGCACGGCCGCGAGCACCACCATCAGGCCGCTGTAGCTCGCGTGATGGTCGTAGAGCTCGTTCACGAGCGGCGCCAGGCGGTCGGCGACCACGATCTTCTTCACAAGGCCCCAAAGGATGAGCTGCACGCCGTAGGCGCGTCGCTCACCGCGCGCCGGCTCGCCCGCCCGCAGCTGACCGGCGAGCTGGTCGAAGCGTCCGATGGGGCCCTCGGTCAGCGCGGGGAAATAGGCCACGAAGAGCGCCACCGTGCCCAGGCTGCGGCACGCGGCGTACTTGCCCCGGTAGACGTCCACCACGTAGCTGACGGCGGCGAGCGTGTAGAAGGAGATCCCGAGCGGCAGCGCCATGGCCTCGGGCACGGCGAGGGGCGCACCGACGCCGAGAGCGCCCGCCGCCCCGTCGATCGCGCTGATAAGGAAAGCGCCGTACTTGACCACGACCAATGTGCCCAACAGGATGCACACGCCAGCCGCGCAGGCCGCCTTCATGCGGCGCTTCGTGAGCGCCTTGCGGGCCTTGCGCTCCCCGCGCGTCTCGCCCGGCTGCCTGCCCTTCTTCCCCTTGTCCCGCGCACGGTCCACCAGCAGGGCGGACGCCCAGGCGACGAACGCCGCGGCGAGCACGTAGGCCACGAGCCACCGCGAGACGAGCCAGCAAAAGGCGCAGCTCGCCGCGAGCAGCACCGCCCAGCGGTGCCGCTTGGGCACCGCGACGTAGACCACGTACAGGAGCGGGAGGAAGAAGAGCAGGTAGATCCAGGACGAGAGGGCCGTGTCGTCCCAACGCGTGAACTTCATGGGAGGGCTACTCCTCCATCAGCCGGTCGACGAGGGCGGCGATAGCGGCGACCGAGGCGAAGTTCTCGGGCACCATGTCCAGCGGCGACAGGCTGATGTCAAACTCGTCCTCCAGGAGGCTGACCAGCTGGATCGACGCCATCGAGTCGAGCGCGCCGGACCCGACGAGGTCGCCCGCCTCGAGGTCCACGTCGGGGAAGTTGTCCTGCAGCAGCTCGCGGACGGTGTTTTGGGTTTCGGTGTTTTCGGTTGTAGCCATGATGGTCTTCCTTTCTTTCCTACGCGGGGCAGGCGGCAAGCAGTGCCCTGCGGTCGATCTTGCCGTTGCGGTTGAGCGGCAGCGACGCCATGACCTCCACGGCGTCGGGCATCATGTAGCCCGGCAGGCGCCGTTTGAGTAGGCCGTGCAAGACGCGCGCGTCCAAGCGCGTGCCGGCTACGAAGAGCACCATGCGCTCGCGCGCGGCCTCCCAGACGGCGGCGCAGGACGATACGCCCTCGCAGGCCGTCGCGGCCGCCTCCACCTCGCCGAGCTCGATCCGGTACCCGCTGCGCTTGATCTGCGCGTCGGCGCGGCTCACGTAGCGCAGGTCGCCATCCGCACCCGGGCGCACCAGGTCACCCGTGCGGTAGAAGGGCGTCGGGTCGGTCGGGTCCAGCGGGTTGCGCACGAAGGCGCGGGCGGTCTTGTCCGCGTCGCCCAGATAGCCCCGGGCGACGAAGGGGCCGCCCACATAGAGCTCGCCGACCTCGCCTGTGCGGGCGGCGCGGCCGTCAGAGCCCAGCACCACAGCCTTCATCCCCTCGCAGGGACGGCCGATGGGCAGGGGCTCGTCGTCGCGCAGGCGGCGCGTCACCTTGTAGTAGGTGCAGATGTCCGTGGTCTCCGTCGGGCCGAAGAGGTCGGCGAAGCGCGCGCCGGGCAGGTGGTCCATCCAGTAGTTGAGCGTGGGCGTGGGCATGACCTCGCCCGCGAACATGACCTTCTTCACATGGTGCAGCGGCGCCACCGAGAGCACGTCCCAGCGGGCGAGCAGGCCGAGCGCCGTGGGGACCCAGTAGAGGGCGTTGACGCCGCGCTCGTTGAGCCACTGCACGAGGCGCACCGGGAAGGAGAAGAGCCGCCGCGGGATCAGGTGCATCGTGGCCCCCTGGCGCACGGTGGCGAAGAGGTCCGAGACCGACATGGAGAAGTAGAGCGGCGTCTGGCTGCCAAAGATCGTCTCGCTGTCGATGCCGAAGCACCTGGCGAACCAGCCCACATAGGAGATCACGTTGGCGTGGCTCACCATCACGCCCTTTGGCGTGCCCGTGGATCCCGAGGTGTAGAGCACGTACAGCAGGTCGTCCGGCCGGGAGGCCCGGCGGATGTCGGCGAGCAGGGCGAGGTCGGCGGGCACCCGTCGGGCGTCCTCGATCCTCAGGCAGCGCCCTGGCAGGAGACGTTCGCCCAGCTCCGCTGTCTCATCGCACACAAGGAGGGAAAGGGGTCGGAAAGACGAGACTATCGCGGCAAGCCGGTCCTGGGGCGAACCGGAGTCGAGGATAGCATAGCAGCCGCCGCTCTCGGCGACGCCAAAGATCGAGACGACTTGACCTATACCGCGGGGCAGCAGGACGGCGACAGCCTCCCGCAGGACGCCTGAGCTCGCGAGCGCCGTGCCCACACTTTGGGCCTGGAAGAGCAGCTCGCTGTAGGTGATCTCCTCGGACTCGTCGGCAAAGGCGATCTTGTCCGGATCGCGTCGCGCCGATTCCTCGAGCCATTGGAGCACGTTGGTTCCATCGGTAAGTTCCATCAAAGCCTCCCTCTGATAGGGGCCGATCGTGGGCGTGACAGGGGACGGGGATTGTCACATGACAGGGGACGGGGGATTGTCACGGGAACAGGAGGGGCGCGGGGTGTGACAATCCCCCGTCCCCTGTCACGTCCCCCGAGGAAAGACGAGCGTGGTGACGTACGTCTTGCCGTCGGTCTTCCCCGCCTCGATAGCGCCGCCCAGCTCGGACATGAGGCGCTTGACGTTGGCAAGCCCGATACCCGTGCTCTCTTCTTGCGCGGGGTGCTCGGCCACGGCGTTGGCGAAGCGGACCGTGAACCGCGTGACCCGGGGCGTGACGGGAGGCGTGTCCTGAGGTGCGACGGGGGGACGGTTCTCCTGACATACGCCTTGGGACAGGGGAACCGCCCCCTCGTCGCATCCCATATCGATGGCGACCGGCGACGCCGCGTCGGCGTACTTGAGCATGTTGGAGAGGAGGTTGTCGATCACGCGGGAGACGCGCTCCACGTCCACCGGCCAGTCCGCCCCGGTGAGGTCGCCCGTCACCTGCACTGAGATGCCCGATGCCTCAAGCGAGCTCACCATGCCCGACAGGAGGTCGCCCATCACGATGCCGAGCGGGCTCTCCGTGCGGTCCGCCTCGTCCTCCTCGCCGACGAGGAACTGGTGGAAGAGGGAGTCGGAGAGCCGCTTGATGTGCATGGCGCGCTCGTAGATCTTGTCCAGGTAGCCCTGCATCTGGTCCACGCCCTCGTAGCGGCCGTCCTTGAGGATCTGCGCGTACAGGAGCAGCGAGGTGAGGGGAGTCCGCAGGTCGTGCGACATGGTGGTCACGAGATCGCGGTTGGCCTCGAGCGCCCGTTGCTCGGCGGCGATCTGTCCCGCGAGCGACACGCGCATCTCGTCGATCTGCCGGGCCAGGCTGGCCAGCTCGTCGTCGCCCTCGACGGATATCGGCTCGCTGAGGTCGCCGCCTCCCATGCAGGACACCTCGGCCTCGAGCTTCTTGATATAGACCATGCGGCGGCGGATGCCGAGGAGAAACAGGATGAAGAAGACCAGCACCGACAGGGCGACCGCCGCGGCGGTGAGCATCATGCGAAACGTGTGGCTGTAGCTCCCGTAGAGGTACACGTGCGCGGGGCGGCCGTCGCTCAGGTTGATGCGGGTCTCGCAGTAGTCGACGTAGTTGACCTCGTCGCCGGCCGCCCGTCCCGCGATGACGTAGTCGGAGTCACCGTATCCGCCCTCTTCGTAATAGGCCCCGTCGTCCGCAGCGGTCGAGGTCAGGTCTCCGGACGTCAGGTCGCCGGACGCCTCGGAGTCGGAGCCGCCGATGCTCCCGTCGATGGTGGCGGGGTAGATGATGTCGCCGTCGGACGTAGACACGACGAGGAAGGCGTTGCCGGTGGCATTGACCCACTCCCCGATGGCGTCGGCGTCGGACGCCCAGTCCGCCTTGTCGTCAATCGCATCCTGCAGCTCATCCCGGACCGCGTCGAATTTGGAGGTCACATAGGAGTCGAGCAGGCCAGAGTCGTTGCCCAGCATCGTCACGACCGGGGAGAGGCAGAGGTACGCGGCGACCGCCACGAGCGCGCTGCCGATCACGACCTTGGTCAGGTACACCTCGATCCGCCCGCCGAAGGCCAGCCGGTGGAGTGCGGCGAGACGCCTGCCCATGCGGCGCTCGTCTTTGCGGCGTTTGTCTTTGCCGCCCGTCCGTTTGTCTTTGCCGCCCGTCCTAGACAAAGCGGTACCCCCTCCCCCACACGGTCTTGATCAGTCGGGGGTCTTTGGGGTCCTGCTCGATCTTGTTGCGCAGGCGGGAGATGTGCACCATGAGGGTGGCGTTGACGGAGCGGTCGTAGGGCTCGTCCCACACCGCCTCGTAGATCTGGCGGGCGGAATAGATGGTCCCGGGGTTGCCGGCGAGCAGGCTCAGGATGCCGTACTCGGTGTCGGTGAGGTCCACGGGGCGGCCCGACCTCATGGCCACGCCGTCCCGCAGGGACAGCGAGAAGTCCCCGCGCACGACCAGGGGCGCCTCGCTACCGAGGCCCTCGCCGCCCTTGCCCTGGTAGATGTGGTAGCGGCGAAGAAGGGCTTTGACCCGGGCGAGGAGCTCCATGTAGGAGAAGGGCTTTGCCAGGTAGTCGTCGCCGCCCGAGAGCAGGCCGAGCGCCTTGTCGGCCTCCTGCGATTTGGCCGAGAGGAAAAGGATGGGCACCGTGGAGCGGCGGCGGCGTATCTCCTTGCAGCAGTCGATGCCGGACATCCCAGGCATCATGACGTCCAGTATCACCAGGTCGCAAGTATCGTCCAGGAGGGCGAGCCCGCGCGCGCCGTCCTCGGCTCCCACGACCTCGTAGTCCTCGCCCATGAGCAGCACGCCCACGCCCTCGCGGATGTCTGGGTCGTCTTCGATGATGAGAATCTTGGCCTTGGCCATGTCGCACTCCCCCTTTGACAGCACTGCATGGTAGCGCCCAAAGCTAAGGGAAGTCTTACGTCGAGGCTAACGATTTCTAAAGATGTGACGGGCAGCGTGACAGGGGACGGGGAGGTGACAGGGGACGGGGGAGTGTCACGCCGCGATGTGACACTCCCCCGTCCCCTGTCACCTCCCCGTCCCCTGTCACTCCCCCGTCACCCGCCGATAGACCGTGGGGGTCATGCCGGTGCGCTCGCGAAAGCGCAGGTCAAAGTACGAGGTGCTGGCGAAGCCCGACCGTACCGCGACCTCACCCACCGGCAGGTCGGTGGCCGCGAGCAGGCGCTGGCTCTGCTCGATGCGGTAGTCGAGCAGATACTCCGCAGGCGTCGTCCCCATCGACTTGCGGAAGGCCCGCGTGACGGTGCTCTCGGAGTAGCCGCACGCCGCGGCGAGGTCACGCAGGCGCAGGTCGTCCTGATAGTGCTGCTCCAGGTAGCGCACGACCTCAAAGGCGGCGCCCCAGGAGCGGCTACCCGCGCCGGCCTCCTCAGCCCCCGCGCTGAAGACGTGCGCATAGAGCGCATGCCACACCTGCATGAGGCTGATCAGCACCTGCAGGCGGTCGGGACGCGGGGCCCCCATCGCATGCACGGCCGAGGCAAGCGCATCGAGCGCCCCCGCGTGCCAGGCCTCGCTCCCGTCGAGCGCCGTGTAGGGAAAGCCCTTGTTGCCCACATAGGGCAGCACGTAGTCGCGGTCCACCAGGCTTTCGCCCGCGTGGAGCAGCAGGTTGACGCTGAAATCCAGGCAGTAATACGTGCTGTCCTGCCCTTCGAGGTTGTGGGCGGCATGCAGCTCGCGCGAATTGACAAAGACGCCCTGTCCCGGTCCGAGCCTGATACGGGCGCCGCGCACCCGGAACTCCACCAGACCCTCCCGTACCAGGCAGAGCTGCAGCTCGTCGTGCCAGTGCCAGTTGATGAAGCCGAGCACGTTGCGGCTGATGGTGGTGGTGTAGGCGGCGAGGGGAAAGTCCGCGGTGCCGTGCTGGGTGGTCTCGCGCTCGCGCGCGTCGATGGGAATGTCGTAGACCTGCATACCGACCTGCCTCACTGCTCGCTGTCGCGCGCTGATTTGCCGTCACGCGCCGATCACGCAGAACCACCGCGTCCAAGATGCACGACGGGCGCCCCGTCCATCTTCCCGCCTATTGTTACACACGCACTACGGGGATGTGACCAGATATTGTTATTCTTAGCCATTATCGTGCTATGAATCCGTCTCGTGTGGCGTCATCCTATTACCTGTGAAGACAAACGCAGATGCCGTCAGGAATCGGTGGAGCACCGCAGGCAATCGGCAGGGCACCCACCGGAAATGAGAGGCACCGCCTCCGCGCGGCATCCGCGCGACAAGAAGGGACACGCAATGGAGATCAACGGCGCACGGCTCATGGACAACATCCGCACGCTCGGCACGCTGGGCATCAACGAGACGGGCCGTTCGCGCCTTGCCGCATCCGACGAGGACAAAGCCGGCCGCGACTACCTGGTGGGCCTGCTGCACGAGGCCGGGCTCGAGGTCGTCGTAGACCGCATCGGCAACATCTACGGCATCTGGCGCCCCGAGGGCTGCCCGGACGTCGACCCCGTGATGACCGGCTCGCACATCGACTCCGTGATCAACGCCGGCCAGTACGACGGCGACCTGGGCGTGCTCAGCGGCCTCGAGGTGATCCGCACGCTGCAGGAGGCTGGCTTTGTGCCCGCGCGCCCCATCGTGGTGGTCGCCTTCACAAACGAGGAAGGCGTGCGCTACCAGCCCGACATGATGGGCTCGCTAGTGTACGCGGGCGGCCAGCCGCTCGACGAGGCGCTGGACTCCATCGGCACCGACGGCACGCGCCTGGGCGACGAGCTGGCGCGCATCGGCTACGCGGGTACCATCGACCCCGGCGACATCAAGCCCGCGACCTTCGTGGAGCTGCACATCGAGCAGGGCCCGATCCTGGACGTGGAGGGCACGCAGATTGGCGTGGTCGAGAGCCTGCAGGGCATCCACTGGAAGCGCATCACTTTCCACGGCGCGCAGAACCACGCGGGCACCACGCCCACGTCCATGCGCCGCGACGCGGGTCTTGCCGCCGCCAAGGTCAACGTGCGCGAGCGCGAGCATGCGCTGGCCAACGATAAATTCCTCTGCACCGTGGGCACGATCGCGCTGGAGCCCAACGCCGTCAACGTGATCCCCGACAAGGCCACCTTCACCGTGGACCTGCGCTCGCCCGTGAAGGAGACCCTGGACGCCGAGGACGCGGGGCTGGAGGAGTACCTGCGCCAGGTCGCCGAGCAGGAAGGGCTCACGGTGGAGTCCGAGCAGCTCACGTGCTTTGACCCGGTGCCCTTCGATGAGGGCGTCTGCCAGCGCATCGAGGCCTCCTGCGAGGCACGCGGGCTCTCGCACCGCCGCATCACCTCCGGCGCGGGCCAGGACGCGCAGATGATGGCGCGCATCTGCCCCACCGCGATGATCTTTGTCCCCAGCGTGAACGGCATCAGCCACAACCCCGAGGAGTACAGCCGCGACGAGGACTGCGTCAACGGCGCCAACGTCCTGCTGGACGTGCTCGTCTCCCTCGCGGCGTGACAGGTGACGGCGTGACAGGTGACGGGGGATTGACACATTCGGCGTGACAGGGGACGGGGCGTCTGTCACGCCCGCGCCTCCAACCCCGTAGTGCGCCCCCTGATTCGCTAGACTTGAGATAAAGTACGGACCGCCTCACGACGGGGGTGCGATGCCACAGATTGACCACGTATACGACCAGATTGGCGAGTTTGCCCGGCGCAGGGGCGTGCGCCGGGTAATTCTTTACGGCTCTCGCGCCCGGGGCACCAACGGCCCAAAGAGCGACATCGACATCGCCGTCGAAGGCGCAGATGATTTCCTGGGTTTTGAGGAAGACGTTCAGGAGCGCTTGAATTCGCTGCTGGTGGTCGATTTGGTAGACCTTGACACTTGTCGCTCAGAGGCGTTGCGCCACGAGATCGCACGAGACGGGGTGGTCATCTATGAAGAAGTTCGATAACTTCTGCTCCTATCTCGATATTCTCTCCCAAGCCGGGAATCAGGACCTATCCAATGAGTTTATTCAGAGCGGCATCATCGATAAGTTTGCTCTCCAGTTCGAGCTCTCATGGAAATTGCTCAAAGCCCTGCTCCAGTACGAAGGCGACCCATTGGGCAATACCGGCTCGCCCCGCGAAATCCTCAAGGGTGCATACCGCAGCTACGGGTTCGTCGAGGAGGATCTCTGGCTCGACATGCTGCACGATCGCAACGTCATCGAGCACACCTACGATGCCGAGGAGTTGTCTCGGGTGCTCGGCGAGATTCTCTCTGTGTACATCCCGGCCTTTCAAACGCTGCGCGACGCCATTCGCGCACACTATGGAGACGAGCTCGAGCGCATAGCGTAGGTGCAATGACCGCCTGGCTCCGCCCGGAGGAGTGTCACATTCGAGATGGAAGAACGCGAGAGAATCCTGACCGATGACCTGGCGCTCGAGGTGCTGTCGGTCGTTGCCGACATCCCCGAGGGCAAGGTTGCCACCTACGGTCAGATCGCCCGTCTGATCGGCAGGAAGAAAAACGCGCGCCTGGTGGGCAGGATCTTGAGTCAGGCACAGGACTATGGCGACTTCCCCTGCCATCGGGTGGTCAACGCCGCGGGCCGTTTGGCGCCCGGCTTCGCGGAGCAGCGCGGACGGCTTCTGGCCGAGGGCGTCGAGCTGCGTCCCAACGGCTGCGTGGACATGCGCTATTTCCGCTGGGACGCGTGACACTCCCCCGTCCCCCTGTCACGCGCGTGACACTCCCCCGTCCCCTGTCACGCCTCCACGTGACACTCCCCCGTCCCCTGTCACGCCCCGCGCTACTCGGGCAGCATCCCCGGGTAATTCTTGAGCCAGTTGAGCAGAATCGTGCGGTTTGCCTGCTGGTCGGTGCCGTGGTTGGTGTAGGGCAGCTCCACGAGGGTCACGTCCGCACCGCAGGCGTCGGCCTCACGCTTGTATTCCTCGGAGCCCTCGACGCTCACCAGCGAGTCCTTCTGGCCATGCAGGATGAGGATGGGCGGAAGGTCAGGGTTCATATACGTGAGCGGTAAGACAAACTTCAAACGGTCCGGATACTCGCTCAGCTCGCCGCCCACATAGGCCTCGACGATGCCGGGAATCCTGTCGGGGCTGAGGTAATGCCCGTTGTCGGAGATCCACTGAAGGTCGACGGCAGGATACATGGCAAGCACCGCCCGGGGCGTCGGCGCGTCCAACTGGCCCGCGCTGGTCATACCCACATAATGGAGCACCAGGTTGCCCCCGGCGGACTCGCCCGCCAGCACGATGCGGTCGGGGTCGCCGCCGTACTCCTTCGCGTGGTCGCGGATCCAATTCATGGCTTCCGCACAGTCGTAGATGGCCTTGTCCCAGGTGGGGTTGGAGGTGCCGGGATAGGTGCAGAGGCGATAGTTGATGCTGAAGCCCACATAACCCGCGTCGGCCATCTGCCGGTGCATGTTGGAGTTGGAGTCAGCGTTGCTGCTGGACCAGCCGCCGCCATGCATGTATACGTAAACGGGACGCAGGCCGTCGCCCGTCTTACCGGCATCGCCATCCTCGCTCGGCTTGTAGATCGAGATGGTCAGGTCCTGGCCGTCGTGGTTGGCGTAGACGACCCGCTCGTCGGGCTCGCTCATCTGGATGTCGCGCATCGTGAGGCCTTCGGCAAGGCTGTAGCTGCCGCCCGCGCGGCTCACGGCCGCCTTGAGCTGGGCCGTCTCGACACCCAAGATCGCTAGCGCCGCCAAGCTTGCCCCAAGGAGGATACGCGGGAGCTTTCGGCCCTTCTCGCTCTTGCGGACCATCACGATGCCGGCCACCACCACGACCGCGGCGCCTATCAGCGCAAAGGGGAGCGCGAGCGAGAAGAGCACCGTCCCGATTTGGGTGGTGATCCACAGGCGGTCGCCCAGGACCGAGACACCCAGGAAGAGGCAACACGCGGTCACGAGCACGAGCAAGACTTTTACCAGGACAAGCAGGGCCTTCTTCATCGTCTGTTCCTCTTCCGTCCGCGAGGCGTTGCAAGAACAAGCTTGATGTGATACGACAGTATCAGTTTATGAACGCGAGCGTTACGCGTCAATGCTGACAGGACAAGTGATACGCATAGCGGCCACGTGTATCAGTTTCACAGCAGCACACAATCGGTTTCGTTGCGGAGGGGATGTTGGGAAGGAGAACCGGCGTGGGAGACGGTCGAAGCAAGCGCGAGGAGACATCGGACCAGCTGCGCGCACAGATGGCAGAGGCCCTACTTGCACTGATGGAGCAGAAACCAATCGACAAAATCACCGCTCAGGAGATTGCAAGCACCGCCGGCGTCGGACGGGCCACCTGGTTTCGGCTCTTCGGCTCCAAGGAGGAGGCCCTGGTCTGGCAGGCCAAGCGCTTGTGGCACTCTTACTGGCGAAATCGCAGTCTGGACGAGGCCGAGGCGACCGACCGCGAGAAAGGCGACGCGTTCTTCCGCTTCAACTACGAGAACCGCGACTTCCTCCGGCTGGTGTACCGACAGGGTATGAAGCACACGCTCTACGACGTCTACTACCGGCTCATCATGCCGGCGGAGACGTCAGATGTCATGGCTGGCTACGTTGCACGGTGCGCGGCCTACGGCGCGGTCGGCCTTCTGGACGAGTGGGTGTCGCGCGACTTCGCGGAGACTCCGGAGCAGCTCATCGCCCTGGCAAGGGTGGCTTCCCCCGCGTGACACTCCCCCGTCCCCTGTCACGCCCTGCGTCACCTGTCACGCGGCGAACTGGCTGTTGTAGAGCTGCTCGTACCTGCCGTGGCGGGCCATCAGCTCCTCGTGGCTGCCGGCCTCCTTGATGTCGCCGTTTTCCATGTAGAGGATCAGGTCCGCGTCGCGGATGGTGGAGAGCCGGTGCGCGATCACAAAGCTGGTCCTCCCCCTCATGAGCCGCTGCATGGCGTCCTGGATCTTCTGCTCGGTGTAGGTGTCCACGTTGCTCTGGCCTCGTCCAGGATCATGATCTCCGGGTCGCAGGCCATGGCGCGCGCGATGGTAAGCAGCTGGCGCTCGCCCTGCGACACGTTCTCCCCGCCGTGGGAGAGCACGAAGTCGTAGCCGCCCGGCAGCATGCGCACGAAGGGGTCCGCGCTGGCCGCCGCCGCGGCCTCCTCCACCTGCTGGCGCGTAAGCCCGTCCCTGCCATAGGAGAGGTTGTCCATCACCGTGCCCTCGAAGAGCCAGGTATCCTGCAGAACCATGGAGAAATGCCGACGCAGCTCCTCGCGAGTCATCTGCCGGGTGTCCACGCCGTCCACCAGGATCTGCCCGCCGCCGACCTCATAGAACCGCATGAGGAGGTTGACCAGGGTGGTCTTGCCCGCGCCGGTGGGGCCAACAATGGCAATCTTCTGGCCCGGTCGCACGGAGAAGCTCACGTCCGTCATGAGCGGGCTCTCCGGCGTGTAGCCAAAGGCCACGTGGCGGAACTCCACCGTGCCGTCCGTCCTCTGCGTCGCCTGGGGATCCGTCACGTCCGGTTCTTCTTCCTCGGCGTTAAGAAGTGCCGCAATACGGTCCGCAGCTGCCGCTGACGCCCCGAGCGATCCGGCCATCCCGGCGATGCTGGTAAAGGGCTGCGAGAACTGCTTGGTGTACTGGAGCATGGACTGGACGGTGCCCACGTTCATCTGGCCACCCAGCACGAAGAAGCACCCCAGCACGGCGGAGACCACATAGCCCGCATTGTTAACCAGGGAGGTGATGGGGCTAATCGTACCGGACTCGGTGTCGGCCTTCTCGGCGGTCTGGCGCAGCCGCTCGTTCAGCTCGTCGAACTGCCGCTCCGCCCGCCCCTCGTAGCCAAAGGCCTGCACCACGCCTTTGCCGTTGTACATCTCCTCGATGAAGCCGTTCATCTCGCCCAGCAGATCCTGCTGCGCGCCATAGTGCTTGGAGCTGGCCTTCATGACCCCCAGGGCCGCCATGATCGAGAGCGGGACCATGGCGATGGCAATCAGCGCCAGCCACACGTTCATGCGCAGCATGATGACCAGGATCCCGATGGCCGTGATCACCTGCGTGACTATCTGCGTGACGTTCTGGCTCAGCATGGTGCTCACGGTGTCCACGTCGTTGGTGATGGTGCTCAGGATCTCGCCGTTGGTTCGGGTGTCGTAGTAGCCCAGCTTGAGGTGGTGCATCTTGCGGTCGATATCGTCGCGCAGGCGCTGCACCACGCTTGCCGTGACCCGCGTCATGCCCAGGCTCTGCAGCAGGGCAAAGACCTGTCCCACCACGTAGAGCGCGGCGAGAAGGGCGATCAGTCCCGCAATCGTCTGCCAGTCGAAGCTGCCCGTCCGCGCCCCCTCGAAGAGCTGCGTGGTGATGAGGCCCATGACCGCCGGCGCCAGCACCGAGAAGACCGTGCTGGTTACCGCCGCCGCGATGCAGAGGGCGATAAGTACGCGATGCCCCTTGAGGTATCCCGCCAGCTGCTTGAGGCCGTCGGCCTTGCCCTGATCAGGCGCGTTGTCCTTCTTCTGCTCGTTTGTCTTCATCACGCCTCGCCTCCCTTCGCGTCGGCGCCGTCCGCAAGCATCTTTGCCACCGCTTCCTCCCCCAGCTGCAGAGTCGCCATCTCCCGGTAGGCCGGGCAGGTGCGCAGCAGCTCTAGGTGGGTACCCTTGCCGATGACCTCGCCTTTCTCGATGACCAGGATCTGGTCGGCGGAGAGGATGGTGCTCACGCGCTGGGCCACAATGATGATGGCGGCGTCCTTGGCTGCCTCGGCCAGGTTCTGGCGGAGCTGGCGGTCGGTCCGCATGTCGAGCGCGGAGAAGCTGTCGTCGAAGAGGTAGACCTCGGGTTTCTTCATGATGGCACGGGCTATGGCCAGGCGCTGGCGCTGGCCGCCGGAGAGGTTGGTGCCGCCCTGGGCAATGTGCTCGTGGTAGCCGCCCTGCTTCCTCTGGATGAACTCGTCCGCGCAGGCGATCCGGGCCGCGCGCTCCCAGTCCTCCTGGGCGCCGTCCTCGTTGCCAAAGTTGAGGTTGGAGGCGATGTCGCCGGTGAAGAGGACATTCTTCTGCGGCACGTAGCCGATGCGCGCGCGGAGGTCCTGGAGCCGCCATTTGCGCACGTCCACCCCGTCCACCAGCACGTGGCCCGTTGTGACGTCGTACATGCGGGGCACCAGCTTGACCACGGAGCTCTTGCCGCAGCCCGTCCGGCCGATGATGGCCGTCACCTGCCCCGGGCCCGTCTTGAAGGAGACGTCCCGGATCACAGGCTCCTCGGCCCCAGGGTAGGTGAAGGTAACGTCGCGGAACTCCACGGAGCCGCACTCGGTCGCGTCCGCACCCGTGGCGTCCCCGTCGCGCATGGAGTCCTGCGCCTCCAGGACCTCGCTGATCCTGCCCGCGCAGGCATAGGCGTTGGGGAACATCATGACCACGGCCGCCAGTAGGATCACGGACATGAGGATCATGGAGATGTACTGGCTGTTTGCCACCAGGGCGCCCACCTCCATCTGACCCATGCCCACGTAGTAGGAGCCCACGGCCATGACGGCGGCGGTCGTCACGCCAAAGACCACCTGGATCACGGGCAGGAGGGCGCCAGTGACCCTACCGGATCGCGTCATGATTCTGGCGTAGTCCCGGTTGGCCGCGCGGAACCGGTCCATCTCCCGCGGCTGGCGGTTGAAGGCACGGATGACGCGCACGCCCTCCAGGGTCTCCAAAAAGAGGCTGTTGAGCTGGTCGATCTTCTTCCTCATGGCCACGGAGTAGCGCGAGGCCGCCAGGATGATGACCGTTGTGGCGACCAGCAGAACCGGAATGGCCACGTTGAGGACGGAGCTGACCTTGCCGCCCGTGGCCGCGGAGAGGACCAGGCCCGCCACGGCCATGAGCGGAGCCATGACGCCCATGCGCAGGAGCATGGTGAGGAACAGCTGGACGTTGGTCACGTCGGAGGTGGAGCGGGTGACGAGCGACGCCGTCCCGAAGCGGTCCATGTCCGCGGCGGAGAGCTCCTGCACTTTGTAGAAGATCTGCTTGCGAAGGTCGGCGGCAAAGCGCGTGGAGATCTTTGCGGAGAGGACCGTGGTCACGATGCTGGCCACGCAGGTGACGGCCGCCATGACCGCCATGACGACGGCGGTGACCACGATGAGGCTGCGACTGGCCTCGGCGATGCCCCGATCGATCATGGAAGCCAGGAGCGTCGGCAGCATCATCTCGGTGACGGACGACACCAGCATGAGGACCAGGAGCCAGACCACATGCTTCTTGCTGATGCTGACGCGGGACAATATCGTGCCCATAGTTCTTCTTCTCCCCTACGGAAAGTACGTGTGTTCACGCCGCGGCCAACTGCAGACACCGCCCGCGACCTCGGCAAAGACCCGCGTCGGCTCCTAGTGCTGACCCAAGAAGACCATCATCCGGTCGAAGGTATCCTGGGCGACGGGGTCATCCTTCATGCCCGTGATGTAGGTATGGTGCGTGTGCTCACCCATGTCGCCGAAGGGGTAGATGAGCTCGTTGTCCACACCCGCGGCATCGAGCGCCGCATGCAGCTCCTTCATGTCGCTCACATAGGAGTCGCTGCCGATGAGCAGGGCCGGCGGGAAGCCCTCCCCCGCGTAAGGAATGGGGTTGTACTGCTCAACGAGCGACGCGTTCACGAATGTGGTCTCCTGCAGGTAGTTGCCCACGAGCACCTTTGTGGCAAAGTCCAGGTTGCCGTAGTCGAGGGGCGCGTCGTCGATAGCAACCGCCCTGATAGCGCTGGTCTCGAGCGAGGGATGGATGTCCACGAGGTCCGCATAGGCGGGATTTGAGGCGAGCGTGGCGTACTGCGTGGTCATCACGGCGCCGGCAGACTGACCGAAGAAGAACACGTTGGTCATATCGAGCCCGTATTCCGCAGCATGCTCCTGCAGGAAGCGCACGCACTGGTCGACCTGCTCTAGGGGGTCGGGAAACCGTAGTCGGGGCGTAAGGCGTAGTCCATGCTCACCAGGTTGTAGCCAGCCTTCACGATGGAGTCCATCATGTAGTTGGAGCTCTCGACCGACAGGGGATCGCCCTTGGTCTTGGAGCCGTAGAACCAGCCGCCGCCATGGATGTAGATCATGGTGGGCCGCTCGGCCGCATCGCCCGCAGCGGGATCGCTCGGGTAACGGATGTCCAGGTATGAGTTGGGGTACTCATCGGCGTAGGCGATGTTGGTCCGCACGTAGATGCCGTTCTCGTCCTGCCCGTCGGCCAGGTCGTCGAGCGGCTCGTAGGAGTTTGCCTGGGCACCGTCCTTGTAGAAGGCGCTTTGGATAGCATTGACCACGAGGCCTGGCTTGTTTGCTGCCACCACCCAGGCGATTGCCACGATGGCAAGCAGGCCACCCAGCACGCCAAGGAGCACCTTGGGCCAGCGGCGCTTCTTCTTGCCGTCCGTTGCAGTAGCCGTGCCTTGGGCTGATGTGGTAGCCGCACCTTGATTCCTGTCCATGTCCGATCCTTTTGTCCCGGCGGCCTCGCGGCCGCCTTGAGGTACTTTTTTCTTGCTCTGCTTTGCCCTGCCCCGCTTTGCCCTACCCCGCTTTGCTTTGTCTACGCCGCGCGCACGTCCGACCCAGCCAGATACAAGGCATCTGCGACGACCTCGGCAAAGACCTGCGCCAGGGTCTGGTCGGGCGAGGCGTCCAGATAGCGGGCTATGGCCGCCTGCAGGAGCGAGCCCACGAGTGCCGCCACAAGCTCGCGGTCGCTCGGGGAAACCGCATCGCCAAAGCGCTGCTCCAGCCTGGATGCGACCCACACCACCGTCTGGCGGTTGTTCGCGTCGAAGGCCTCCTTGAGCCTGGGCTCACGCTCGACGGCTTGGAGCATGAGGCGGTAGATTGCCTTGTACTCGTCACCAAGCTCCAAGAGAGAGAGGATAGCTTGGACCTGTTTCGCGGCGTCCTCGAGCGGGGTTGCTGCGACGGGCAGGTCGTCGAGCATGCGCTCCAGGCCCGCAGTGCCGGCGTCAGCGCTCTTGGAGACGCCCAGGACGGCATCCACCTTGCCGGGAAAGTAGTTGAAGAGGGTGCTGCGGCTGACGCCGGCGGCATCCGCGAGCTCCTGCATAGTGAAGCCCGCCAGGCCGCGCTCCAATGTGAGGTCGATCGCCTTGCGTTGGATGGTGAGCTTGGTGCGCTCTTTCTTCTCCCGTAGGCCCATAGTCAAGCTCCATAAGTTGGACGATATATCTTATGCGTCTAACTTTAGACTTAATAGCTATCTAGTGCAAACTCTATCTATGAGGGTTGTGTGGCAGTCCCCTGTCACCTGTCACGTCTGCTCACCGGTCACACACAGGCTGTTTATTTGGTGACAGGTCTGCGCCGCTTGCCACCCTATTACCCGCCGCTCGTGTCGCTTCTCACCACCGAGAGCGCAAAGGGAGACGCCCACCCGAAGGAGTACCGATGAAGGCTGCCGTGTTGGAGAAGTACGACAAGAAAGGCCGCGAGCTTGTCATTCGCGAGGTCCCCACGCCGGAGCCCGCCCGCGGCGAGGTGCTGGTGCGCGTACTGACCGCCGGCGGCTCGCGCGGCAAGACCGTCCTGCGCATTGCGTAACACTCCCCCGTCGCCTGTCACACGCCATATCACGTGACTATAAATGACTATAAAAACTTGCGAGAACGATAAAGGACTATAAAAATCCGAAGTCAGGAAGCTACGCGCAAACGGCGGGGCGGCGCACTGGGTGTACCATGTGCGACACCCGATTGCAGGAGGTCCCACGTGACACTCCCCCGTCATCTGTCACCGTGACACTCCCCCGTCATCTGTCACATCCAAGGAGGTCCCATGCCAGCGCTGAGCAAACGCACCGAGAAATTCACTGACTCCGTCATCCGCCGCATGACCCGCGTGGCGCTGCGCTACGACGCCATCAACCTCTCGCAGGGCTTCCCCGACTTCGATCCGCCCGCCGCCATCACCGACCGCCTGGCCGAGGTCGCGCACACCGGGCCGCACCAGTACGCCCTCACCTGGGGCGCGCAGAACTTCCGCGAGGCCCTGGCCGCCAAGCAGCGACATTTCATGGGCATCGACATCAATCCCGACACCGATATCGTCGTGACCTGCGGCTCCACCGAGGCCATGATGTGCGCCGTCATGTCCGTGGTGGACCCCGGTGAGCGCGTGGTCGTCTTCTCGCCCTTCTACGAGAACTACGGCGCCGACGCCATCCTCTGCGGCGCCGAGCCCACCTACGTCACGTTGCGCGCGCCGAGCTTCACCTTCGACGAAGAAGAACTCGAGGCCGCCTGCGCCCTGCCCGGCACCAAGGCGCTCATCCTCTGCAACCCGTCCAACCCCACGGGGCACGTCTTCTCCCGCGCGGAGCTCGAGACGATCGCCCGCCTGGCCGAGCGCTACGACCTCTTTGTGATCACCGACGAAGTCTATGAGCACATCATCTACGCGCCATACCACCACACCTACTTCGCGTCGCTGCCCGGCATGCGGGAGCGCACGCTCAGCTGCAGCTCGCTCAGCAAGACCTACTCCATGACCGGTTGGCGTCTGGGTTACGTGATCGCCCCCGCCGAGGTCATCGACCGGGCCAAGAAGGTCCACGACTTCCTGACCGTCGGCGCAGCGGCACCGCTCATGGAGGCGGCCGTGGCGGGCCTCACCCTGCCCGACTCCTACTACGAGGACATAGCCGCGCTCTACACGCACAAGCGCGACCTCTTCTGCTCCGGCCTGCGCGACCTGGGTTTCAGCATCGTGGAGCCGCAGGGCGCCTACTACGTGATGGCCGATGTGGCCGACGTGGAGCGCGAGCTGGGCTACATGGACGACGAGACCTTCGCCGTAGACCTCTGCCGCAAGGTCGGTGTGGCCACGGTGCCGGGCAACTGCTTCTTTGCCGGTGACGACTATCACTTTGTACGGTTTCACTTCGCTAAGAGCGACGAGCTGCTGGAGTCGGCGCTGGATGCGCTCGACGGTTGGCGGGACAAGCTGCAGGCATAACCGCATCGATTCCGGTCGGGCCAATCTTTGCCGGCAAGGTGCCATACGCACGTAATGACCTTGCTGTGTGCTACTTGGAACTACTTGTACGCTGTTTGGGACTCCGAGTACGCAGAACAGGACTCCGAGTACGCGGTTTAGGACACCGAGTACGCACCCGCCTTGCTGACGAGCCGCTGCCGATGCCATACCGATTTTGCGATCGGCTCTTCTACCTCTAGTTTTGCGCGCGGGTATCTTTTCGACGAATCAGATATTTGTCGAATTGGAACGGCCCGCGCGTACTCGATGTCCTAAACCGCGTACTCGGAGTCCTGTTCTGCGTACTGACAGTCCTAATCTGCGCACAGAATGTCCTAAACCGCGTACTCATAAGCCGGCGTGAGAATTGTTGTCGTCATGAAAACAAGCACGCGTCGCGGGGCGCTGCGACACCGCGCACGCTAGGATAGCCCCAACGTGCCGAGACCTCGTTCGCGCAGTTCATGCAGCTCGCGCATCTGAGCGTTTGTTGATATTGGGGGCATGACCGTCATGGAAACCATTGAAACGACCGACCGGGAAATGCAGCGCCCACCTTTGCCCGATACCCAGCGAGTTGCGAGCATGCCGGAAGAGGTGCCAGAAACGCAGGAGCCTGACGGGCCGGGCAAGCCGACGGCGGCGGAAGTGCTAGTGCGCTGCCTGGAGGCGGAGGGCGTCGAGTACATCTTCGGCATCCCCGGCGAGGAAAACCTCGAGGTCTGCGAGGCGCTGGGCAAGTCCGGCATCACATTCGTGACCGTCCGCCACGAGCAGGGCGCCGCCTTCATGGCCGACGTCTACGGCCGTCTGACCGGCAAGGCGGGCGTGTGCCTGGCCACACTGGGCCCCGGCGCCACCAACCTCATCACCGGCGTGGCCGACGCCAATTCCGACGGCGCGCCGCTCGTCGCCATCACCGGCCAGGTGGGCACCGAGCGCATGCACCTCACCTCCCACCAGTACCTGGACCTCAACGGCCTCTACGCCCCCATCACCAAGAGGACCAAGCAGATCGTGCGTCCCGACTCCATCCCCGAGGTCGTCCGCATCGCCTTCAAGTACGCGCAGGCCGAGAAGCCCGGCGCGGCGCACATCGACTTTCCCTGCGACATCGCCGCCATGCCGGTCGCGCCCGGCCCCAACGCCACGCCCATCGTCCCGCCGCAGGTCCGCGCCGAGTACCCGGACACACGCGACGTGGACGAGGCGGCGGCCCTGCTCAACGCCGCCAAGCGTCCCGTGATCCTGGTGGGCAGCTCCGCCGTGCGCGCACACGCCGCGGAGGCCCTCACGCAGTTCGCGACGGACCTGCGCATCCCCGTGGTCACCACGATGATGGCCAAAGGCGCCGTCCCCTACGACAGCCCCTACGCCATGGGCACCGTGGGCATCCCCCAGAAGGACTACCAGAACGAGATGCTCGACGAGGCTGACCTCGTGATCTGCGTGGGCTACGACCTGGTGGAATACGCCCCGCGCAAGTGGAACCACCGGCCCGGGCGCCCCCTGGTCCACATCGACGCCACGATGGCGCACGTCAACAGCTTCTACCAGCCGTCCGTCCAGGTGGTGGGCGACATCGCCTCGGCCCTCAAATGGCTGGGCGAGCGCTGCGACCGGCACGAGGAGCCCGTGCAGATGCAGGACCTCCGCGCAAGGCGCAAGGAGGAGTTCCGTGCCATCGCGGCCAGCGACGCCTTCCCCGTCAAGCCGCAGCGCATCCTGGCCGACATCCGCCGCGTGCTGGACCCCGACGACATCCTGATCTCGGACGTGGGCGCGCACAAGATGTGGGTCGCCCGCCACTACGGCTGCTACAAGCCCAATACCTGCATCATCTCCAACGGATTCGCCTCCATGGGCATCGCCGTGCCGGGCGCCATCGCCGCCAAGCTCGTGCACCCCGAGCGCAAGGTGCTGGCCGTCACGGGAGACGGCGGCTTCATGATGAACTGCCAGGAGATCGAGACGGCCGTGCGCCTGGGCGTGCCCTTCGTCACGCTTATCTTCCACGACGACTCCTACGGCCTGATCAAGTGGAAGCAGGACGACCGCTACGGCAGACATCGGTTCGTGGACTTCGGCAACCCCGACTTTGTCATGTTCGCCGAAAGCATGCACGCGCACGGCTACCGCGTGACCAGCGCCGACGAGCTGGTGCCCACACTGCAGGCGGCCTTCGCCTCGGGCAAGGTCTGCATCGTGGACTGCCCGGTCGACTACAGCGAAAACGAGAAGCTCACGCAGCGCCTGCAGGGCCTCGCCGCGGAGCTGGGGGCCTAGCCGGGAGCGCGTGACAGGGGACGGGGGGCTTGTCACGCTCTCATACCGTGACAGGGGACGTGGGCTTGTCACGCTCTAGCCGTGTACCGGATGCCGAACGCGAGACTAGCCAGACGTGAAGACAAACGCACGCCAAGCCAGCCGAGCCGGCGCACCGGTCGGTGTCCCCAGGAGGATTCGAATCTCCGTTGCCAGCCTGAGAAGCTGGTGTCCTTGGCCGCTAGACGATGGGGACAAGTCGGCAGTATAGCGCGCGACGCGGCAGGTGTGTCACTCCCCCGTCACGGGTGTGTCACTCCCCCGTCCCCTGTCACGCGCGCCGTAGGCTCGCGACGGCGCCCAGCGCGCGCTCGGCCGCCGCGCCAAAGGCGTCGATCTCCTCGTCGGTGTGCGCCATCGAGACAAAGAGCGCCTCGAACTGGCTGGGTGCGATGAGGAAGCCCTGGTCGAGCATGCTGCGGAAATAGACGGCAAAGGCCTCGGTGTCGCACGACGCGGCGCCGCCCCAGTCCCGCACCGGGCCAGCCGTGAAGAAGAGCGTGGCCAGGCTGCCCAGCTGGTTCACGCAGGCGGTGACGCCGCTGTGCGCGACCGCCGCGCGCAGGTTTGCCGCCAGGCGCGCGCCCTTTGCCTCCAGCTCCTCGTAGAACCCCGGTCGGCACAGCTGCTGCAGCTGCGCGTAGCCCGCCTCCATGGCCACCGGGTTGCCCGAGAGCGTGCCCGCCTGATAGACCGGACCGGTGGGCGCCAGGCACTCCATGATGCGCGCCGGGCCCGCCACGCAGCCGACCGGGAAGCCTGCACCGATGATCTTGCCGAAGGTGACGATGTCGGCGCGCACGCCGTAGCGCTCCTGCGCGCCGCCCAGCGCCACGCGGAAGCCCGTGATCACCTCGTCCAGGATGAGCAGGGCGCCGAACTCGTCGCACAGGTCGCGCAACCCCTGCAGGAAGCCCTCGTCGGGAGTGACGACACCCATGTTGCCGCAGACGGGCTCCACGATCACGCAGGCCACCTCACGCGGCGCGCTCTCAAAGAGCCTGCGCACGCTGGCGAGGTCGTTGTAGGTGGCGACCATCGTGTCGCTCGCCGTCTTGGCCGTGACGCCGGGCGTGTCGGGGATGCCGAGCGTCGCCACGCCGCTGCCCGCGCTCACCAGCAGCGAGTCGCTGTGGCCGTGGTAGTTGCCCTCAAACTTGATGAACTTGTCGCGACCCGTGTACCCGCGCGCCATGCGGATGGCGGTCATCGTCGCCTCGGTCCCCGAGGACACCATGCGGCACTTCTCCACGTTGGGCACCAGCTCGCAGATCTTGTTGGCCAGCTTGACCTCCGCCTCGCAAGGGGCACCGTAGCTCACGCCGCGGTCGAGCTGCGCGCGCACGACGTCGAGGACGGCAGGGTTGCCGTGGCCCAGAATCATGGGGCCCCAGCTGCAGATAAAGTCGAGGTACTCGTTGCCGTCGACGTCCCACACGTGGGCGCCCTGCGCGTGGTCGTAAAAGACGGGCGTGGCGCCCACCTTGCCGAAGGCGCGCACGGGGGAGTTGACGCCTCCGGGGATGACCTGCTTTGCCTGCGAGAAGTCCCGCTCGGATACCGTATGAACAAGTGCCATGTCTCATGCCCCTTTCGTTGGGCGGTGTGTCGCTCCCGCCGGTGTGTCACTCCCCCGTCCCCTGTCACGCGGCAGTGGCGTGTCACTCCCCCGTCCCCTGTCACGCGTCGCGCAGCCAGCGGGCGGCGTCCTTTGCGTGGTAGGTGATGATCATGTCGGCGCCGGCGCGCTTGATACCGGTGAGCAGCTCGAGCACCACGCGGCGCTCGTCGATCCAGCCGTTCTGCGCGGCGGCCTTTACCATGGCGTACTCGCCCGACACGTTGTAGGCGACGGTGGGAAAGCCGGTCTCGTGCTTCACGCGATAGAGCACGTCCAGGTACGGCAAGGCGGGCTTGACCATCACCAGGTCGGCGCCCTCCGCGATGTCGTAGCAGGCCTCGCGCACGCCCTCCGCGCCGTTGGCCGGGTCCATCTGGTAGCCGCGACGGTCACCAAAGGCCGGCGCGGAATCCGCCGCGTCGCGGAAGGGCCCGTAGAACCCACTCGCGTATTTGGTCGAGTAGCTCAAGATGGGCACATTCGAGTAGCCCGCCTCGTCCAGCGCCCGACGGATGTAGCCCACGCGGCCGTCCATCATGTCGGAGGGCGCGACCATGTGGGCACCCGCCTCCGCGTGGCTCACCGCCTCGTTTGCCAGCAGCTTGAGGGTCTCGTCGTTCATGACCCTGCCGTCCGCGTCGAGTTTGCCGCAGTGGCCGTGGCTCGTGTACTCGCACATACAGACGTCGGTGATGATGTACATCTGCGGCGCCTGCGCGCGGATGATGCGGCAGGCCTCCTGCACCACGCCGTGCTCGTCCCAGGCGGTCGAACCGATCTCGTCCTTTGCCGCGGGGAGCCCGAAAAGCAGCACGTAGTGGACCCCGCAGTCGAGCAGTTCCTGGATTTCGGGCATGAGCATGTCAAGCGAGACCTGGTACACGCCGGGCATGCTGGGGACCTCGTCGCGCCTGCCCTGGCCCGGCTCCACGAAGAGCGGGTAGATGAAGTCGTCCGCCGAGAGCGTCGTCTCGCGGATCATCTGACGCGCAAGCTCGCCGTCGCGCATGCGGCGCGGCCGGTAAGCGGGAAACTTTCCGTATTCCATGTCCGTCTTCCCTTCGATTCAATTGATGTGCCGGAGTACCGAGGCGTTCGGCAGCTACGGCGCGCGGGGCGCGTGTTGCGGTGTCATGCAGCCGCCCGCTTGGACGAGTCAGAAGAAGCACCGTCCGGGCAGTCCTTCTTCACGCATCCCACCCGACTATTCTAGGCGTCGAAGTACCCGCGAATCGCGGCAACCAGCCCGTCGACGGTGTAGCGCTCGGCCTCCGCTGCCGGCTCGATGCCGCAGTCGCGCAGGGTCTGGCTCGTGATGGGCCCGATGGAGCAGGCGGCCACCCCCTCCATCAGCGCCGATGCTTCACCGCTCGGTCGCGCCGGACCGCCCAGCAGCGCGCAGAAGTTGCGCACCGTGGAGGAAGAAGTGAAGGTCACGGCATCCACATGGCCGCCCTGCAGCAGGTCGCGCAGGTCGTCGGCGGCACCTTCGGGCACGACCGTCCGATAGGCAGCCGCCACGTCCACGTGCGCGCCGGCCTCGCACAACAGCTGCGGCAGCACATCACGCGCCACCTGCGCACGCGGGATGAATACCCGCGCACCCACCAGGCCCCGGCTGCCGCCAGCATCTTCGCCGTCAGCATCCGCATAATCTCTGATAGCGGCAAAGACACCCTCCGCCCGATAGACGGCAGGCACCACGTCCGCGGAGATGCCGTGCGCCTCGAGCGCCCTCGCCGTGGCGGGGCCGATGGCCGCCACGTGCACGCCGGCGAGCGCGCGTGTGTCTTTGCCGTGAGCGTCGTGCAGGCGGTCGAAGAAACACCGTACACCGTTTGCGCTGGTGAAGACGATCCAGTCATAGCCCACCAGCCGTTCGATGCCCGCGTCGAGCTCTGCGTAGCTGCCCGGCGGCGCGAACGCGATGGTCGGGACCACGCGCACGTCCGCCCCCAGCGCCGCGAGCCCCGCCGCCAGGCAGCCTGCCTGGTCGCGGGACCGGGTCACGACGACCGTCCGGCCAAAGAGCGGCAGCCGCTCGTACCACGAGAGCTCCGGGCGCAGCTCCACCGTGCGCCCCACCACGATGATGGCGGGCGAGGTCAGGCGCGCCCGGGCGACGTCCTCCGCCACGCGGGCCAGGGTGGAGACGAGCGTCTGCTGACCGGGGGTCGTCGCCTGGCGAACGACCGCAACGGGCGTCTCGGAAGACACACCCTCCGCCTGCAGACGTTCCGCAATCTGGGGAAGCGCGCGGACACCCATGTAGAAGCAGACCGTGTCGCCCCGCTTCACGAGCACCGCGAGCGCTTCCCAGGCGAGGCTCGTCTCCGTGCGCGTCGGGTCCTCGTGCCCGGTCACGAGCGTGACGGACGACGCCACCTTGCGGTGGGTAACGGGGATGCCCGCGTAGGCGGGTGCAGCGATGCCCGCCGTCACGCCGGGCACCACCTCGAAGGGTATGCCCGCCTCGCGCAGCGCCAGCGCTTCTTCCCCGCCGCGTCCAAAGACGTACGGGTCGCCGCCCTTGAGGCGGACGAGCACGGGGTCCCGTGTGGGGTCTGCATCGGCGGCGTGCTGCGCGGGGTCTGCGTCAGCAGCCTGGGACTGCACAGGGTGCGCATCGGCAGCCCGCCGCGCGTCCAGCTCGCGGGCCTTGCGAACGAGCAGAGTGTTTATCTCATCTTGCGAGACGTGCGCGCTGTAGCCCTTCTTGCCTGCGTAGACGAGCTCGGCGCCCGCCGGGGCCTGCTCCAGGAGCTGCGCGTTTGCAAGGTAGTCGTAGACGACGACGTCCGCGCGGCGGATCAGCTCGAGGCCGCGCGCGGTGATGAGGCCGGGGTCGCCGGGGCCGGCGCCCACCAGGTACCAGGTCGCGCTCATGCGCGCTCACCGCCTTGGGTGTCGGCGTCCCCGGCACCGACGTCCTGGGTGTCGGCATCCTGGGCATCGGCGTCCGCCTGCCGCCGCCGCAGGATGTCTGCGAGTATTTCCGCAGCTCCCTGGCCCATGAGCTCCGCGATGGTGTCCGGCACGAGCTCCGCGGCTCGTGCGGGCAGCGGTCGCTCCTGCTCGCTGCGGGCGACGCGCACGCCGTCCTCCGACAGCACGACGGCACTCATCCGCGCACAACCGCCCTGGTAGCGGGCGTAGATGCCCGCCGGGACCTTGCAGCTGCCGCCGAGGGCAGCCAGCACCGCGCGCTCCGCGTCCACGCACTCGTGCGTCGGGGCGTCGTCGATCGCCGACACGAGCTCGCGCATCGCCGCGTCCGCCTTGCGTATCTCGACGCCGATGGCGCCCTGGCCCGCGGCGGGCACCAGGACGTCCGGCGGTATCGGCGCCGTGATCTGGTCGGCCAGCCCCAGGCGCTCGAGACCGGCGACAGCGAGGACGGCACCGTCGTAGAGGTCGCCCCGGGCCTTGGCCAGGCGCGTGTCGACGTTTCCGCGGATGCCCTTGAGCGCCACCTGGGGGAACTGCGCGCGGAACTGCGCCTGCCGCCGGAGCGACCCGGTGCCGATCACGGCGCCCGCCGGCAGATCCGCCAACGTGCGCACCCCGTCGAGCCGCGGTCCGCACACGAGCGCGTCGCGCACGTCTGCGCGGGGCAGCATGGCCGCTATCGCGCACGACGCGGGCAGCTCGCTGGGCAGGTCCTTCATGGAGTGGACGCACAGGTCCGCCTCCCCCGCCAGCATGGCCTGCTCGAGCTGTCGAGTGAAGAGGTCGTTCGCGCCGATCAGGTGCAGGGGTTTGTCGAGTCGGACGTCGCCGGTCGTCTTGACGACGACGAGCTCGCAGCGGAGCCCGGGGTACGCCTGCTCGAGGCGCCTCTGCACGGCCCCCGTCTGTCGCAGGGCCAGGGCGCTGCCCCGCGTGGCGATGCGGACCACCCTACCCACGGGCCCCTCCGTCCTCGGATGCGGGCACGCCTTGGCTCCCGTCTGCCGGCTCGGCCGCACCGGCGCCGCCGTTCACCGACTCGGCCGCGGCCTGACTCTTGTCCGCCGTCCCAGCCGCACCGGCGCCGCCGTTCTTCTTCCGCGGGTGGTGGTGCGTGCCCGGCGGGAAGGTCTCCAGGCCGAAGAGGTAGCGTGCCGCCCCGGTGTAATAGTACGAGTCCGCCGTGCCCGCCTCCTTCTTGAGACGCACGGTGGGACCGTGCAGGATCTTCTTCATGATGGCGTTGCCGTAGGCGGCGAGTACCGCGCGCTCCTCGGCGGTGAGGTCGCGGCCCAGGGCCTTGGCGAGGCTCTTCTCCGCCCGCCCGAGCTCGCCGGCGACCGTCACGTCGCCCTTTGCGTACATCTCCTTGATGGTGGGGACCACGTAGCGCTCCTGCATCCAGGCGAGGTACTGCTCCAGGGCCTCCTGCACCATGCCCTCGACGGCGCCCACCGCACGCAGGCGCTGCGCCAGGCCCTCGTCGACGACGCCGTCCAAGGCCTCCTGGTCGATGAGGGTGACCTGCCCAAGCCGCGCGCAGGCCGGCTCCACATTGCGCGGGACGCCGATGTCGACGATGACCAGCCGGCGGGAAGACGAACCCGCGCGCTCGCGGGCCTGCCCGAGGGCAGGCGCGGCGATGACGGGCTCGGCGGCGCCGACCATGGTGAAGACCACGTCCGCGCGGGCCGCCGCCGCATGACGGTCCTCGAAGGGCACGGCCGTCGCGCCGAGCTGCTGAGCGCAAGCCTGCGCATGCGCGAGGGTCCTGGACGTGACGGCGACGTCCGCGCAACCCGCGTCCGCCAGGTATCGGGCCATGAGCTGTGCCATCTCGCCCGCACCGACCAGGAGGATCGACGCATGGGCGATATCGGGAACCTGTGTCGTCGCCGCCTTGAGCGCCGCCGTGGACAGCGACACGGAGTCGGAGCCGAGGCCGGTCTCCGCATGCACGCGCTTGCCCAGGTGGATGGCCTCTTTGAAGAGGTGCGTGAGCGTGATGCCGCAGGTGCCCGCCTCCTGTGCGCGCTCCTGCGCCCGCTTCATCTGGCCGAGGATCTGCGCCTCGCCCAGCACCTGGGAGTCGAGCGAGCAGACCACGCGGAAGGCGTGCTCCACCGCCTCCTGGCCGCGGTAGAGGTAGAACATGTTTTGGTCGAAGCCCGCGCCCAGCCGCTCCCTGAAGAAGGACTCGGCGGCCTGCGCGCCCAGACGGTCGGTCTTGGCGTCCAGGAGGAGCTCGACGCGATTGCAGGTGCAGAGCGCCGCGGCCTCCTTGACGCCGTCCGCCTGCAGCAGGGCGCGGAGGGCCTGCGGATCGTCCGCATGGGCGCCCGCCGTCCCGCGGACGTCGATGGGCGCCGTCTTGTAGTTTGCCCCCATGCATATCAGGCTCATTGGGCGCCCCTCTTGACCTGCGGTTGTTGCGCCAGCGGTTCATGCGCAAGCGTTTCTTGCACCTGCGGCTCCTGCACCAGCGGCTCGACGATCTGCGCGTAGGCCTGCTCGGGCGTCGGCAGTTGGCCCGCCCGCGCGCGGTCAAGCAGGTTCTTGTTGTCCTCGAGTGCCGCGTAGAGCCTGCGCCGGTCTTGCGCGCTGCCCGCCACGCGTTTCTTCACCAACTGGCGCACCTCCCCCAGCAGCAGCACGTAGTCCTCGTAGTAGGCAGGATAACGCTCTTCGAGCTCCTCGCGCACCGCGCGCGCGAGCAGGGGCGAGGCGCCGCCCGTCGAGACCGCGATCTGGAAGGGGCCGCGCCGCACGACCGCGGGGATCATGACGGACGAGCCCGACGACGAGGCATCGTGGGTATCAGCGACGTTCACAAGCTGGGAGCGCGCGTGGCAGCGGTGGGCGATGGCGGCATTGAGCTCGGGGTCCGGCGTCGCGGCTATCACGAGTACGGCCCCGTCTCCGTCCTCAGGCTGCCAGTCGCGCTGATGCCAGGCGATGCGCCCCGCCGCCGCCAGCTGCCGCAGCTCCGCCTCCGCGTCCGGCGCCACGAGCGTCACCTTCGCCCCGTAGGACAGCAGCATGCGCGCCTTGCGCAGGGCGACGGCCCCCGCACCCGCCACCGCGACGGACGCACCAGCGAGGTCCACGAATATCGGGCAGAGTGTGACAGGGGACGGCGTGACAGGGGACGGGGGGGCGACACATGTGCCAGGGGATGAGGGATTGTCACATGTGTCCCCATCGGCGAGAGGGGCGCTTGGGGCAGACGCAGAGGGAAAGGTCATAACGCTCCTTTGCGTGCGTGACGGGTGACTCGTGACAGGGGACGGGGGATTGTCACACTTGGTAGCTGATGTTGTGTAATGCTTGTCATTATATGACGCACGTGACAGGTGACGGGACCTGTCACATGGAACCCTCCGACAACATGCAGTAGTCTTAGCATGCCCGAGCGAAAAGACCGGAGGAGGGGCTATGGAGACCTACGAATACGACGCCGTCATCCACGCCGTGCCCGACAAGGGCGGCGCCTACGTCGAGT
>Ga0256404_1000351_pt1 | contig 120433 bp, 104 predicted proteins | sample RumenRJG_01DNA_FD_185990 | JGI IMG/M metagenome (GOLD analysis project Ga0256404, IMG submission 185990) | Bovine rumen microbial communities from Lethbridge, Alberta, Canada - RJG_01 | ecosystem: Host-associated > Mammals > Digestive system > Stomach > Rumen | place: Canada: Alberta... | reverse complement strand
AGAAAGGTACAACTCCTATCTCGTCGCCTTTGTTCAAATTGTCATTGACCATGAACTGCGAAAAGAAATCGAGTGCCTTCAAGATATTTGTCTTACCTGAAGCATTAGAGCCATAGATACAGCCTATCTTCAGCAGTGACACACCGTCCGCCACCTCCTCCGTGTATATATCCCGCGATGTATCGTCGTTTGTAGGGATAAAACTCAGCGTCTGCTCATCGCGCAATGAGTAGAAGTTCCTGATTTTGAATTCCGCTATCATAATTCTCCAGTTTTATATAACGGTGCAAAGATACGACATTTTTTCTTATTCGACGTTTTTATTTTGGAATTTCGTTTATTTTTCACGAAATTTAAATATAAAATCTGCCATTTTGTCATTCTTTGACAGGCTGGCATACAGATTGCGTTAACAAAAACGGATTGCCCGATCCGATGTCAAACCCGAAGTCCTTGGGCAAGCCTTCACAACCGCCTGAAAGGAGCAGGAAATCGATTATGGCACGCACAGTAGAAAAAGCCAGAAGCGCTGAAACCGGTCGCTTCATCCCGATGAAGGAAGCTGAGAAGCATCCTCGTACTACCGTCGTTGAGAAAGTGAAAGTCGGACCCACCAAGCGCCGCAAGTAACCTTCTCACCATTGTTCCAATTACTAGAGGACTTATCGAGGTGGCAGCCAAGATAAGGCCTCTTGTTTTCGTCTATTCGCGTCTATCCGTGCCATTAACTTCGTTGACATTTCTTTGGCTCGGGAAAGCAAACAAGTTTGCTCTTCTCTCCCTTTGCGAACGTTCGTGTTCAAAAGAGAATTAACGACAAATTCTCTCGACCTCCGGTCGCTAGTTCCGTAGGTCTCAAGAACGGGCGATTGATGGAAATTCGCGTTCTTGAAACATGAAACCTGGAACGTGGATCTTAAAACCAAATATCTGTGTTATCCGTGCTATCTGTGTGAGAACTGAAACTTAAAACCTGAAACTTAAATTTGAAACTTAGGTACTGACTCTATACTCTAAACTCTAAACTCTAAACCCTAAACTCTAAACTTTGAAAAATCACTCCCCTTCCATCTCATTCTGCTTTATACCAGACAACTCCCACCAAGCCCTGACAGAGTGAAACAATTCACCGACATATCCAGTTACCTTAAAATAATAGTCCGGATTAATCATATACACATCAAGCAAGTTGTCTTGCATCTCCATTGGGGCTATCGTTTCCGTCATTTTCTCTCTGTACGATTCTGTCGCATAGTATATCTCAAAATGACCGAGTTGCAACCCATTTTGCTCAAACTCACGAACACATTTCACTTCCAAATTGCAAAAACGAGCCTTCTCCACCTTAACAAAGATGTCGTGGTATTTATCAAAGACCGACTCCACGGCTCGCATATTCTGTATGATATAGTTCAGTTGACGCTTTTCGTCCGTAGACAATTGATCGTTGATGCTCTTTTTATCCAGATATGACTGGATCTCATCCATTCCATCGTTGAAGTTGATTCTCATCAGTTGGAAAGCAGCTATATAGCTCTCCGAGAACATCTCCCAGAAATCCGTATCAGGGTCTATTGCAGTCCAATCCGGTCTATTCTCTTTGTCCCAGTCGTAGTTGAAGTCATGGAACTTTGGCCTGTAGAAATCCCCATCCTCTTCCACCAACATCGAATCCTTATCTATAACAACCTCAACATCTCCATTCTCGTGGACCTCGGTATAAGCAAATACATCTTCATCATCAAAAGCTGCTATAATACCATACAACAGCGCATTCACCGCATCCTCCACCTCCTCTGCCAGTACTGTATTTAACTCTGCGACAGCCTCAGAGTGTAGTTCTTCGTGTATAGGATTAGCTGCATCCAACTTCTCTTGAATAACATCCAGTTTACGATGAACGCCTTGAATCGAAGTCATCACGACATCATAGTATCCCTTTTCTTTAATGGCAGATAGATAATTAAATACCGCAGGATGTTCCGCCACACACTTCTCGAAAACAGAAAGGAACTCTTTCATATCTGCTGAAAGATTTGATGGATCCATGTTAGGATTAGCCATATAATCCTCCAAAAGCTTACTGATTTCCCACTCTCGAAACCTCCTTATATCTTCATTAGTACACCATTTCTCGATAGCATCCTGAAATGCAGTCCGTATCTCTTTTTCCGTATTATTCTTCGAGAAAAGAGAGGTTACGATATTAGCCGCAACACTTATAGCAAACGAGCTCAGTAAACCACTCATGAAAACATCCCCTTACTTATAATACTCCCTTAAAAACCGCTGCACCGCCTCTTGCTGGCGCTGTTGGTTCTGCATCCACTCGTTGTATTCCTTCAACAGGCGTTGAAAGTGTTCTGCTCTCTCCTGCCCGTCGATGGCGTTACACATCTGCTCAGCTATTTGAGGAGGGAAGTTATTTTTAATGAGAGCCTTCTGCGCCTCATTAGCAATCTTATTCCCTACAATGTTATACAAGTCCTGTATGGTAATCATTCCTCTCTATCATTAATCGTGAACCCCGCCACAGCGATGCCATGAACCAGATTCGTAGGGCACTTAGCGGCCTGCCGTGAGTTATGGGTTCGATTCATTATTCTGGACCTTGAACGGAACTACAGCGAAAGTTGTGGTTCCGTTTTTTCTTCTAATGCTTCCTCCTATATATGATAAATCGTTTGCCTCTTCTTGAACGCCCTCTTGCCTCCTTCTAAAATTTCACAACACAAAACCTTGGTGTTGTTATTATCTATTGAACCTCTATTTAGTACCATTGTACGGGAGCTGTTACTCTTTAAAGGTATTATCAACTCTGCATCACCAAGTACTGCAATGTTGGCGTTATGAGTTACAATGATTACTTGTCTATGTTCTTTTATCCTTCTTAAGTTGCTCACTATGGATTTATAGATAAACTCGCTATCCAAATTATCTTCCGGCTGATCTATCAGCAGTGGCTTTTTACTGTCAGACTGTAATAGAATTGCCAATAGGATAGACTGTTGTTGTCCCATTGATAACTGGTATAGGGTACGTGTAATATAAGTGTCTTTTCCTGTCTCGTCCGTTATCTTTTTAGAGACCGTAATCATTGGAAGGTCATCGCTCAACTCACTCTCAAAATCCTCATAGCGATAGTTTTCTTTGCACTTGGAGAGAAAACTGGTTTTATCGTCTTCAGTAAAGACCCTCATACCATTTTCATCAACTATACCATCCATAAATGAGAAGTCACTCTTATAAGCGTATGCTGCAAGGGTTAGAGGCGATATAGACCTCATAATCGCATCAACCTTATTTTTACGCCATTGACACACACTTGCCAAAGTATCGCGGAACGTTGGAGAAAACATTCCTTCTGCATACTTTAATGTTACAAAGAAATCATCAACATTGTTCTTTAAATTAGCATTAATAATTGTGGAGAACTTGACATGTGCCATATATCTGTTTGAAGAAAGAGAGGTTCTCCTATTTATCAATTCTCTTCTTGTCTTGACCTTCTCCTTTAATTGTTTCTCTTTCTCCTCTATTTCTTTGAGTTTTTTCTCATAAAGCATACTATCTGCAATAATCTTGTTGATTTTGCCAAGGTCAAATGGTATTCCTTTTGCTTCTAGCTCTGCTCTTTTTTCATCAATTTTTTTCTGATATTCAGCATCTTTCCCCTTCCACCCATTGATTGCAACTTTCAGCTCTGATATCTTTATTCTGAGGTCACCCACCAGTTCCGAATGTTTTATAGCTACTATTTGAGCGAACTGCTCAACAAGTGCCTTTACGCTCTCTATATAATCCGTTCCTATCTTAATATCTGTAGTATCAAGATTCTTGAACCTTTCAAAAATGGTATTATCCGAGAGTAAAGCTCCGTATTTTTTCACAAGACCATTCAGTTCATCAATAACATTTTGACGAATCTCCCTTTCTTTCGCAAGTGATAGATTGAAAGCAACCAAATCTTTCACCTTGTCCTTTTGCAATTGCCTTAGTTGAGCATCATAGCTTTTTTTAATCTTTTCAATTTCAGGCTTTTGTTTAATATCGAGCCTCAATTGAGTTAAATCTGTTTGATTTGATCTCAGCAGTTCACGTACCTCCTCGTCCTCCATGTTTATTGCTGCCAAGTCAACAAACGTATTTAGAAAATTAATGAGGTGCAAAGGATTCCCTTCACTTTTCTCTATTGCTTTTGCCGTCTCGCCCTGCCCATACCATTCCAAGGGGCAAAATAATATACCATCAGGGCTTATATTGGCTGTTTCTAAATGTTTCTCTCTGCGGAACGTATGCTTAACACCCTCTTCATCAATATACGTTAGTGTAATTACATCCGGCCAAACTTCGCTGTCAATTACGTCTTCATCAGAGTTATTACCAGAGCCAACCCTGACACATTCCAACAATGTTGATTTACCAGTACCTCTTCCTCCGATAATACAAGTCAGATTATTGCTGAATTTGACGACTTGTTTATCAAGCAGTCCACCTTCTATTGTTATCTCATCAAACCTGGGGACTATTTCGGGCAACTCGCTTTCTATACGCACTCTTGAACTGCCGCTATGCAAGGCTATTCTAAATGAATCGAATGTAAGGTCATCCATTTTTAGCCTCGTAAGCTTTGCCTCATCATCAACATTCTTACCCAGTTTGTTTATGGTGTGAGCATCAGACGACATCAGTTTTGGCAAACTATCCGATTGCTCTTTGTCTAAAGATGTAGACCTTATATTCATAAGCCTCTTCCTGTCCACAGCTTTGTCTGATGTATCAGTTTCAGTATACCAATTAATATTTGACCGACTTGTTATTTCTAATCCAAATAGATTCCTATGCTTTAGTATTTCCTCCATTTGGAGATTATAAGAACCGATAGTGTGTTCAAATCCACCATCAATATCAATATGCGCAAGCACCCCAAATCCATTTAATAGTTCTGCTTTATTCAAGCACTCAACTATGCCCGTCAAACAAGTCTTTTTGTCTTCTGGTATAGTTACTTGACTGATAAAAGTCCTCAAATGTTGAGCAGTATCAAAATATAGCAATAGATGTCCTTGAGGAGTCGATAACTCTACTCCAGGGATTACCAATATGTCTTTCCCTTGGGCATACTGTATAGCACTGCATGCATTAATCACTTCGTTATGGTCTGTTATACTAATAACCTTCAAACCCTTTGTAATGGCTGTATCTACAATATTGTTAGGATTCATCTGAGGATCCTCAACATCGTATGAGCCATAATCACCATAACTGTGAATATGCAAATCTGCTTTCACAAAATGAGCTCCATTTGATACCATAAAAATGTACTATATAGGCAATTACTTATCTAACATTAATACTTCACGCACCACATCAACACTCCCCCTTGCATTGGCAATTGCTTCAAACCCTTTTCTATCAATGCATTTAAAACCCTGCTCTCTTTTATGCATCCACAAATTAGTCACAAGGATGCCATCATATCCTGCTATTATATTTTCTGCCTTCTTTATCTGCCTCCATGTTGCCTGCCTATTGCCAGTTTTCTGAACATGATATATAACAAATACCTTTTTCTGTTCACCATACTGCAAGTGCAAGCTTCCATCATCCGTTATTTCAACAACGCCACCACACTTCTCTAACAGATACTTTACATATCTTTTAAAAGAACTTCCACGTATAGAGTCAATGTCAGAAAGGACTATATGCTCATAACCCAATCCAACACTCTCCATATGATTCTCTTCAAAGAATGTATTGGTATTCTTCACATTTACTATCAGTATACCATCAGTATAAACAACATACTCATTGCCTCTATATTCTCTCGTTTGTTCCTCTTCTACGTCTTCATACTCCATAAATCCGCGATAAGATAAGAGTCTTTTATCAACACCAAGGAAGATATATTGATTCTCCCCTGTAAGGAACAATTGACCTGAGTAATACTTTCCTCCATATCTAAGGCTCGGAGCATTGTAACGGAGTTCGTTATACATTAGCTCCTTATCACCCATCTCCGCTTCCATAATTTCACCAGAAAGCCTCTTAGCCATCTTTTCGAAATACAGGCTCATTACATCTGATCCTATAAATGAGAATACAGATGCGTAATGATTCGCTCTAAACACATGGCGCATATTCTCACCACCATTTTCTACTACAGGCGGATCAACAATTTTCAACCTACTTGAAACGGTTTCGTTTAACAATGCTGCAGTTGCAATTCTAATATCACCTTGATAATGGTTCTTTTGGTCCACCGCGTCCGTTAATTGACTATTAGATGTTGTTTTACTTGTACTGCCTTTCGCCTCTACAAGCATAACACGGCCATCTTTCAATAAACACTTCCAATCTGGACGTCTTCCTGTTCCAATTATTTTGCATATTGTGGACTTATCCACATCAAACAGCTGGCTTGTCACCACCACCGACAGACCAATACCCATGTCACCAGAAACTACTGTAAGGAACTCACTACCTAAATGTGCTTTGATGTCGGTTATTCTCAATTTCAGTTCAGGTGTATTTTCTATCAAGTCAAAAAGGTAATCATAGTCCATCATTGATTTCACCAACGACGGATGCAAACGCTTTGACTGAACACTGCCAAGTTCCTTGAGCAGATCAAACAATCTAATAGGAACTCTTGCGTTGTTTTGCGTCCTATAGATTGGCTTCAAGTTGTTTTTTACTACATCATCCCACTCTACTTCAATCTGCGGGGATGCAAATATCCTTAATGGATTCAGCATAATAGCAGTCTCGTGTAAATGTTAGATTCTTTGGAAATAAGCATCTATATCTCCCATCTCATCCTTCAGCCTTCATACTTCAGACCTCTGAATCTAGCTTCTTACATCTGGAAACCAAGATTCGAACCAGTTCCTCGCAATCACCATGTATTGATTCGTACTCTTTCTCATCCAGATATTTGTTTCTATGTAGTAACTCTATCCAGTATAATGATTCACGAGCCTCCTTGAGTGCGATATAGCTTTTTGCTCTAAAGTCTTGTTTACTTACCGCATTAGTGGCCTCTGCATTATTTGCTCCAATGCTAGTTCCAGACCTCAACAACTGGTTACAAATCGTCGCAACCGACTGTAGAAACACTGGTACGCGACTTGAAGTCTGACCATCAGCCCTCTTACCTCGTACTTCAGCCCTCGAAGTTACCTCAGCCTTCTTTATTCACCTTCCTATCTTAGCCCTTCTCACATCTTGTTCAGCCCCGCCTCAATCTCGTCTGTGCTCGGAAGAGTCTTTTTCAAGTCGTCAGGCAACTGCTGTCTGGCCACCTCATACTCTGAGATTCCCATTGGCCGATTCATGCCGGATAACGCATAACGAGCCAGCACAGCATTCTTCTCCTTGCAAATCAGCAGTCCGATGGCAGGATTCTCCACTTCGGTATTCAGCAGGTCATCTACCATTGCCACATATCCCGCCAGTTGTCCCAAATCGGGGAAATCAAACTCGGTTATCTTGACTTCGATGACACAATACCGATGCAAGGGAATGATATAGAACAGCAAGTCGATAAACTTCTCCTTGCCCCCTGCCACCAGCCGGTATTCCTTCCCGACGTATGAGAATCCACGTCCCAGCTCAACAAGAAACTGAGTGATGTGCTCTATCAGCGCATCCTTCAACTCTGTCTCTTGATATTTCTCCTTTCCGGGCAGAAACGTAAAATCGTACGGGCTCTTTAGCAGTTCCTGCGCCAAGTCACTCTCGGGGGCAGGCATTGTCAGTGCAAAGTTAGTCTGTGCCGCACCCTGACGTTCATAGAGGTCCGTCTTTATAAAATTCAATAATACGCCATACCCCCAATTATTTTCTATCGTCTTCTTGACAAAGAACATAGCTTTCTTCGGGTCGTTCTTCAACTTATCAATAATGAGAATATGCAACGACCACGGGACCATAAAGATACTCTCAAAATCGTCAATAACCCCTTGACGATTTACGGGCAAAGAATCGTCAACAACCCCTTGACGATTCCCAAGCACCTGATTATAAAGACAATAGAAATAGTGCGTATACTTTATTGTGGTAGGCGACAAGCCCCTTTTCAATCCCAGAACATGCCTCAAGTCACGGCTGACATTTTCGTAGAAATGGGATCCATACCTGTTTTCATATTTTCGCCTCTCAATGTCCTCTCCTACCGACCAGTAGAAGCGAAGCATCTCATCATTTACCTTTATCGAAGCCTTTATCTGGCTGGATCGGTAGCGCTTGGCAAGCTCAGCTATCCAATGTGCATATTCTTTGTCTAAAGGCATTGAGCCCGAACCGACTACTTTATTTTTTGATTCTTCAATCATATCGTATTCTCTTTCAATTTGAAGTCACATTTCTTCACACCACCCCCATATCGTGCAATATATCATATTTCATCTTGCTCAACGGGCGGTCAAGATACTTATCTTCTTTTATCTCCGTCCCAAACAACATTCTATAGACTTCTTCTATCGTCAGCGTATGCCCGTTCTTCGCAGCATCTTTCAATACATCTTGCATCAATTGTTTCAAATACCCCGTAGGATATTTCTGCTTAAATTCCATCAAGTCGCTCACCTCTGTCTTCCCATGCATGGTGTACTGTTCATTCAAGCATAGGTCATTAATAGTTCTCTCCTCTTTACTTCCAGGCGCTGCATCCAGTTTCACTTCCCAAACTATCTCTTTCTTGGCCGCTGCGGATACTCTGAACGTAAAATCGGGATGATCAACCTCGTGCACGTATGGATGAATATGCGTAGCCAATGTATAGTCATCATTTCCTTTAACGGAACTATTGCAAACTGAGCAACTCGGTATCAAGTTAAACAAGCTCAACGACAACAGCGGATGTTTGCTCTTGGCAAACCAATGGTCAAATACAGGTCGCGCTATTCTGTCCTCCTTGACCGTACCATCGCCTTTTTCCACAGTAAATACATACTGTCTGTTACAATATACACAAGTATTCTTTCCAACCTCTTTGGCTAACCAGAATGCTTTGGATTTCGATTGACCATCAAAAACAGCCTTATAACCCATAATCGTTTCCAAATCCTTATCTGAGGGTTGCTCCGCCACTGGAAGCCTAGCAAACTCGCCCTTGATAGTCTGTTCCAAAGTCACCAAATCAGTAGGCTCCGATGTCAACAGTTCTTTCAGTCGGTCAGTTTGTTGCGGATTGTCCAAATGCCAGTCTGGCAGCAACACTGCCTTAGCACTATCTGCCAAAACCTTTCGTGTACCATCCTGAGGCACACCAAATTTGATGCGCTTAATCAGAGTCGTTTTCAGTTTCCTAAAATACTCGTCCCTCACCGTCTGACTTGGCTTTTCCAATTTCAGCATCATCGTCTCACCATCCTTTAAACAAGTTCTGCCAACTGCCGTTCCAATTCCCGCCTCTTGGCTGCTTTATATCCTCCATCGTTCTCAGGGAATGTCTGGTGAAAATCTTCCAACAGAATGTGCTTCACTACGGGTTCGTCAAACATCTCTATCTTTCTCAAAAGACTCTCTTCCGAGAAATCCACCTTAAAATGCTCAAACGAAAACCTTTTTTCATTCTTTCCTTTTACATTCTCTATGTACTGGTAGCGCTTCAAAAAGCCATACGATGCATCCTCATCCTCTACATCAAAAGGCGGATACAACAAATCCACACCTTCCATTTTCGCCCATCTATACACTTCCATGCAAGCCGCCAGGTGTCCAACCTCCCATTGCGCAAAGTATCCCATTGAGCCACCTTGCAAGAAGAAACTGTCTTTCAACATATCGTGAATATTGGCCCCAAAAGTGCGCAACCCTGTAATGGGCTGCTCTTCGTCTTTTTTCAAAGCCAACACGTTTGTTCGCGGAATATCAGACAGCACATACGGAGAGTGTGTCACCACCTGCACGTGTATACTCTTGATATTCTCCAGATTCATCTGGTTCAGTCCGTCTATCAGAAACTTCACGAACTGCTGCTGCAATTCTGGATGGTAGTACAGCTCAATCTCCTCCAGTATCACATTCACGTTTTCGTAATGTATCCTGTTCACATTCAATTGGTCTTCCTTGGCAGAGTTCAAATTGTCTAAATGGTACAGTATAGAACTGATGCTGTAAATCTGTTGCTTCTCCCCGGAACTCAACGTCTCAAAGTCAATATCAACATCCTCGTTTTCAACTTCACATACATTTATCTGATAGCAGAAAAATGGTGGGACAGTCAATGCACGCAGACGGATATGATTCCATAATGGCTGATACATAATCTCATCCGAACGCTTTGTCGTCTCAGAGTGCCACTTGGTTGCCAAAGCAGAGAAATCCACCTCTGTCTTATTATGCATCAATTTGTCTTCTTCGTCTTTTACAACCTCCAGTTCAAATATACCAAACAGTAGATATGCCAAGGTTTGCATCACTTTTCTAGTGATATGTGAGTGATCCACTGACTCCCCTTCAATAAGCTTTTTCAGTTTGTCCGCATCATATCTGTCCGTTATCTCTTTCTGCGTATGAAAGAAATCGTGGTGCTCATTATATTGCTTCGACACCTTCAGCGTTTTATACACCAAGTAGTCAACTGCCTGTTCATAATAATGGCGCTTGCCTGCATATTGAGTCAAGTTTTCCTCAAGCAACGCACCCCATCCCTCAACGATACCATCACGTAGTTTCGAATACCCTTCATCTGACAGATTATGAAAACCAACATAGTCTCTCACCGCCTCATAACCATAATCGTATTCTGTCTCAAACGAATAAGAAAGGCTTTTCACTTTTAGGTGCCCATTGATGGTTCTCAAGTTTTCCTGCATCACCAGTAGCGTCATCAGTCTCTCCAATGCCAGCAGATTTTCATTGTTGATATCAATATTCCCTTCGTCTCTGAAAGGTGTTATCACGATTGGTGTCTGATAGCCATCATTTTTATGGAATATGCCGTGGAGCCAACATTTCTCTTCTGTAGAATATGAGTCTTGTGGCATCTTAGGCCCAAGTGCGGCCAATTCCTTCTCCTCGCTGTTGCACTCTTCCCAAAAGTCATTGGTGTTGTAAGCATATATCGACTGGTTGGCCACCAGTGTATAGAAGAAATGCGAATAATACTGTTTTAACTTAGCCGCATCGCCTTCGCCATTCAACACCTCTTCCACCACGGTTTCATCATCGCTAAGATGATTATCAAATACAGGCCCTTCTTTACCATAATATATGAAAGTATCGTCTCGTTCTTGTTCCTCCAATTTGCTTAGTGTCACGTGTGCATTCTTTACGTTCAGATGATATATGGCCTTGTCCTGTGCATACCACATCTCACCGTTAACCCCGTCTATGTAGTGTAGGCGTGTTGCTGCCGGTCCTTGCTTTTTCTCCCCCAACGAAGCTGCCGCAAAGTTATTGATAAGCCGCATCATAAACTCCACAACACTGCTTTTCCCCGCACCGTTTTGTCCAACTATAGCAGAAACTTGAATGTGAGGCTTCCCCTCTAGGCTCTCCGTGTAGTAGTCATCATATAGTTTATCCTGTTCATCCCGCCAGAGAGTCTTTTCTACCCCACCATCTTTTATATCATACCCTTCCAGTAGCATATAAAGATGCCCCGGTATTAGTTTACGCTTTCCTGTACTGGATGTAGAATTACATCTGATGCCTATCACTGAAAACGACGTATCCTTCCCCTGTAGCGTATGAATAAATATGTCTTTGTACATCTCTTTCGCAGCCTCTCCCACATCTTTATTGATGTACTTTTCTATTTTATTCCAAATGCACATAATCTAGTTAAAAGCATGTTTTCTTAATTCACTAAATCTCTCAAGACATATCCAGTCACCGAACTCTTGGCAACCATAAAGTTCAATATCGTTCTTACTTGAGCAAGAAGTTTAGAAGTCCTCCTAATCTGCATCTTATTGGCATAGACATACGGCAACATCACAAATTCAAGATACATTAACGCTGCTGTTTCCTTCAGATTCATATTGGGATATTTGTTGATTGCAGCAGCCAGCCAGCCCATACCCTCTTTCTTATAATTACTGCCTACTGTAGTCAGTATTTTCACTAACCCATTGAATATCGCAGCATTCCCTTCACAATGCTCTGCCATAAAGGTGAAGAAATCAAGGTCTTTGAATCGTAATGAGTGCCATTCCGTCACTCCATCTTTCCACTCTATATTGAGCGTGTATGTTCGCAATTGTTGCTTACCCCAACCCTTCGCCATTTCTGAAACCAACGGTCTGTAAGAATTCCATATTCGCCAAAATCTGTCAGGTTTCTTATATGAATCTGCCAAGACGATTAGGTGCATCAAATAGGTATCACCAAGATAATTCTCCTTAACCAATGCATCAGTATATTGCAATGCAGAAAGGATTGTTTTGCTTTCCGTTCGCATAAACAATTCCGCAAGAGAATCCGTAACTGCGAATAATTGATGAACGGCTTCGTGGCCTTGTGCAATCAGAGAAGGGATAGACTTCAAATAATTGGCAATTATTTGCGCCACCTCTTCATCGGGGTTGTCTGGAACTAGCCAGAAGACAGTCTTCATTTCGTGTACTTCATCTATGGCTATTGTCTGCTCCGAGGTACTTTCAAGATATTTATGAAACAGACTATTCATCAAGGCCGGTTCTTTCTCCCATAAGTTGAATTGTCTAATAGCTGTTGTTGCACAATCGCTTGCACTAATATTACCATAGTCAGGAATCATCAGGCATCTTAAAAGAAGTAACACATATTTTTCTTTTTCTTCAGGGAACAGTTCTATCAGACACGGCAATACATGAATACAGGCTGAAGTACCGTCCAACACATCATATAGTCCTTGAAAGCCTTGCAATTTATGCTCAACAACATCCCTGCACCATTCCTTGTCCTGTGGTGATAACTGGTCTTTATAGAACTTTATTAGACATGGCGCCACCCAGGGCAGGGTCTTATCATCAGTCAAGTATGGTTCTCTACCGTTCGCTAACTCCTCTTGTAGGGATTTGGCCGACTTAACAACCTTTTCAACATCATCCCCATATGCCTGATTCGGAGGTGTTTCTCCTTTCATTTTGGCTATTGCCCAGTTCATCAGCCCAAGATACTTGAACATTTCCTGTTGATCAACTGCGGCATTTTCGCTCATTTGCTTGGCACTTTTGTTCAATTTTGTTTCAAACTGAATCTCATAACCTCCTTCAACCTTCCTTGTATCTTGAACTTTTAACCTACGCCTGTCCATCCTTGACAACATTATTTCAAGATGGTCTCGTGCTTCACCTTTACAGTCTTTTAAAAGTTTCCTATGTTCATCCAAGATGCCATAAATCTTCTGCAACCTCTCATTATTCTGTTCTTCAGTAAGTCCTGGGCTTCCATAAAATTGATAATGAAGGCACACATTCTCTAAATGGGATTTCCTAAATGCCTGATTACAGGTTGCAACTCTTTCGTCAGTTACAATTGGATTTAGCGACCTGCCTCCCATTTCATAAAAACTCACCATCCCGTTCTCCAAATTTACGCGAGATAAATCCGTCTGAAAGAAAGAGACGTTATGGAATAGTATCATGGCTATCCTCCAATACTGGTGAGGATAAGCCAAAACAAGACTTGTTGCGACAGCAGAAACTGATGAACTGTGACATTCATATAGCAATCGCTTTAGTATTGCCTCGCATTGATCATATTTTTTTTCCTTTGAAAGTTCCAACAAATATGCTTCAAGTGCCATGTGAACCGATTGGAGACTATAGGGCGAAACAGGAGACCCCATTCCTCTATACATACCCCACAATGTCGCTGAATGCCATTGCCAATTCACCTTTTTCCCATCATCTTTTATATCAACTTTGATAAGGTAGTCTTCATATTTAGAAGTAGCGTATGTCTCTATAGACTCATTCATTAGACAAATGATAAAATCCACAGCAAGTTTTTCATTCGCAATCAGCAAAGCCATCGTGGGTGTCTGGTTAGCTCCTGGTGGAAAATACTTGAATGCTACTCCATTCTCATCCATTCCAAAACCAGTGTTTTCCGGTCGTGAATGATGTCCGAAGGGCCATCTCTTATCTTCGCCTTCATCTTCGTGCTCTCGCCAATAGTAAAGACACAAGTCTATAACTGTTTGCGGGATAGCCCAATGAATGTTCATGGCACCAATGCTCTCACTCAGTATAAATTCAGGCAAATCATCGCTTAATTCGTTACTCCCCATACATTTGTGCAACAACTCGGATAGTTCCTCCTTTACCTCCCATACCACATTGTTGGCTATCTCATGTATCAACTTTTTTATTCCATCTTGGTACTTTTCCCTTTGATAAGCGTCACTCTGATAATATGAAACAAGCATTAAACCAACCTTACGAGTTGTTTCTCCGCGATTATTTCCTTTTGTCCAATCAAGCAATATAGGCAGCCACATTGAAATCTGAACCTTATCTTGGTTCTGATAAAGTAAATCAATGATGTATTTCCATCCAGATCCAATCGGAGCATATCGGGCAAAATAATACTCTTTATAAGGAATCACCTCTTTTACATATTGCCCCCCTACCCTTAATGCCCAAACAATCTTATCTGCCAAGCCCTCTTGATTGCCTAGAATCTTTTCCTCGTATGGACTAAAGAATTGAGAAGCCCTGTCTGATAGCAGCAACGCGCACAATACTTCGTCTTTCCAAATCCAGGGGAGTTCAGAAGAGAAAGTGGCTTTTGTTATTTCTTCTATTGTTTCCGGGCTTTCAGTTGCCCTGTCTTTTAACCAAAGCCGGAAAGTTCTTCTGATTGCACGTGTATCACCCAAACTGGTCAGGAATGATGACACATTGTCTTTTTCATTCCATTTCTTGTCAACAATACGATACATACCCCATTCCTCGAAGATGTCGTGGGTTATGAATAATCCGTTGGAAGGGTCATTCGCTATTATCTCATCATCTATTAGAGAATAGAATTCCACGCTCGTATATTTTCCTGGTGGCAGGAAAAAAGAGCCGGTTTGCATTCTCTCGGTAACAAATGCCTCAAATTCGTTTTCCCTAATATACCCTATTCGGGAATTCTTTCCTCTAATTCTTTTATCCCATATTAATTTCAAAAATGCTTTGTCGCTTGACTGATGGTCAATCTCGTTGTAATACAGAGTATATAAAGACAGGTAAAACAGGTTTCTGATTCTATCCAAAAGCATTGAGTCTTTTGGTAAAGAAATTCCATACGCCCGTGCCAAAGACTTTAATACATTCTCAGTTAACAGGCTCACCTCTGTTTTTACAATAACAGAATGTGGAATCTCTGATTTTAGAAGGTTCAATAAATCTCCTGCGAAGACATTTCTCACTGTAAACACCACACACCAGCCATCATCCAACAATCCTTTGAGAAGAACAGGAACAATTGTATCTTCTTCTATATCATCCAAATGTTCAGCAGAATCTATGATAAAATACTTCCTTTCGCAGTCTTTGTATGCCTCCTTGAACTCTGTAAATGAATAGTCATCTCCTTGTCGGAAGATATCTGCCAGGCTTTTCACATTCAGTGAAGTCGCTTTCCTGTAGCAAATAGGATACTCATCTCTGTGAAGGTCATAAAACTCATGCAGGATAGCAGTCTTACCGCAGCCGCCATCACCATGAATCACATATATGGTTGATAACCTTTGTTGTTCTATTTGAGCAAAAATCTCATCACGTTTGATATGAATCTGCTTACCATTGTAGGTGCATGAGTAGTTGATACTGCCAAGAGCTATCTCGGTATGTGTCTTTTCTTCCTTAATTAGGTTCTCCAGTTTCCCACTTACATTGAAAAAGACATCGTATATCCACTTCTCTACTGCGACTTCATCGAGGATGGCTTTATCCTGTTTCCATACGAGGGTCAATCCCAACTGCTTTGCAACTGCTTCAATGGATTCTTCTGGTTGAGTGACAACAGGCACGGGGTCTGTCTTCTTTTGTCCTTTTCTACGCCTGGGGTTTCCAAAGGCAAGGTTGCAATATATATAATAATGCGTTTGCTCAGGGTGATTTTCTTTGGCTCCTTTCATGGAGTCAATAATAACCTTGGCGTTTATACCATTGGTGAAGTACTTTGACTGGAAACCAATAACTTTTCCATCTTTTTCAATAACATCCGTTTCGTTCCCTTTGTGATTTACCCTTTGGAACAAGCCATATTTGATTCCCATCTCCTTTCGGAAAAGAGCACGGGCTAAGTCCTCAAAGGCGTCTTCTTCACGTCCTTGATACTTGTATGCAAAAGATTGCCAGTCTGGAAAGGAACGGTTTGTCATTATTCTCTATTTTTCCTCCATATAATACAACTTATAGTACCTCATTCCCCTCTCTTCATCATATCCCTGCTCAATCAACTGTTCACCGCCGTGAATTCGGATGTCAAAGTTTCCATCTAACTTTACTGTTGTCAGTGTCGTGGTTTGCTTTTTCTTCACAGCTAATGGCGAAATCTTTATCTCATCATCGAGCCCAAATCCCTCATCTTCCGACTTTTTCCGAGTGTACTCCGAAAACTGACGTGCCACATCTTCATCTTTAAACACTTCCAGTGCATAGTCCTCCATATTCACTGACGAAGCTTTCACCGCCTCCATCGACCGCTGCACCATCAGTGCCTTTTCGCTTTTGTTACCGTCTTCAGGAAGATGCGACACGAACGAACGTGTCATCGCTATCAGGTTTTCCGTCTGGTTATAGCTATTATTGCATGGTCTAACCTTCAAAAAATCATCCGTCCAGTACTTAGCTTCTGTTGCTTTGTTTGTCCGGTCTATCACAGTGACCCAATAGCCATTCTCCGCCTGTGTATTGAAAATAATAGCAGCCTTATCAAGTTTATTGATGTTGATACCGGTCTCCGTGAATATCTCTGTGCGGCCTCCCTTTGATACCATCTTCAAAAAGGTATCCTTATTCTCCGATTTGAAAATACCTATAGCCTCACAAGTCACACCATCAACAATTACATTCCGGAACAAAACTACACATAGCTCCCCGCTCTTAATTTTGGGATGGGAACTACAACCATAGAGGTGTTTTGCTATCAGTTTGCTCACTTCCACAAACTCCTCATTATCTTCAAAACAGCGCTTCGAGTAAGCATATAGTTCATTGAGCCCCAGTTTCGACTCGTGCCAAAACTGGTAGTACCCGTCTGTAGTCACTTGCCCCAAAATATACTTTTCCAGTATCTTGCCAGTATCTTCATCCAGGCTGATAGCAACGTCAGATAGCATAAGTCCATCATCTGCACTCTTGTTACCCACCTGATGTACAATACACGACTTTATCTTAATATACTCTGTATAAATCATATATCAACGTTTACACGACATTTAATATAAATCAGTATGGCAGCAAAAATTAAGTTCGCCACAACCCATATCCAGTCGAAGCGATAGGTTCTTTCTTCAATGAAGGCTTTATAAGTACCATCCTTGTTCCTCTCGTCTGTAAATAATTCGCTCAATTCCTTATCACTCAGTAAATCTTTATAGAAAGTTCGCGTGGCATTATACTGTTTGTCAAACAGATCCACTTTCTTGTCGCGCTTCCAACGGGCGTACGCATAATAGAAACATGAAACTGCACAATACCCCAATAGCAACAATACAATGGTGTCTGGCAGTATCACCTTATCCTCTATATTCTTTGCCAGCACCCTGATAATCGTTGTCGTAAAAGCAAACCCAAGAAACGAGAAAAACATCTTTTTGAAATCCTGCTCAAATTCGTCAAAAATCCCAATAATAAATTTCTGGTAATCCCTCAGTTGCTTAGCTACATTGTTTCTAATCTCTATATACTGCCTAACATTCTCTTTCTCATAGATTCGATAATTGGAGTCAATGGCATCCAAAGTGCCCTCCCGCAACGCCAACGTGCCATCTTCTACCATGTTTAGCGACACAATATTCCTTGCAATCGCTGATTTATCCGTCAGGTTGCCGCCATTATATTGCCATTTGAAGATCTCAAGATACCTACACCACGAGTCAGAATCTATTTCCGCACTATAGACACTCTCCACATTGATGTTTCCTGTCAGTGTCTTGTATCCGTTCAATTTATAGTGCAGCTGGTTTCCCGTCAAAGTCACATAGTCAAACAGAAAACACAGCGAATAGAGTAAAGCTGCTTTTTGTATCAGTGGCATGATGGGATGCTCCGCATTGTCTGTTCCTCTCAGTTCAAAATCAGTTGGTCTCAGGTGATTCTTTATCAAATCATTGCAGCAGAGGTACTTCCCCTGCTCAATGACGTCCTCATTCAAAACGGGTTTGGAGGGATAGACAGGCGAATGGCCATTGCTAACAAAGGCCATCGATGGTCCAACAAGCGATATCCCCTCTTCCTGATACTCCACACATAGTGCCCCGTCCTGTTGAATTCCATCAAACAAGTCAATCACCTCCTTCAATCCTAAGCTTTCAAGATACTTGGCAAACAAATCTGGACAATACACAGAGCGCACCCTATTAACCTTTCTCTTCGTGATGCTTAGTTTTACCTTAATTGGCTCATCTTTATCAATGCCACTATAATATTGCTCAAAAGCATTCCATTCTCCCATAGCATCAGAGCGGAAAACACGCTCTTCAGAAGCTGTGTCACCCACAGCGTCGAAAAGACCTATTGTTAGCACATCACGTCCGTTAAGGCCATCCAAATTCAAGACGGCTGGCAAGTCTTTGTCAAACCGATGCACCTCATAATAGGCAGTCAGTTCGTCCAGATTTTCCACAGACTTTTCCATCTGCTCTACAGGAGCAGACGAAAACAATTGTGCAATCCTTGTGATGAAACTATTCATTATTCATCCTCTTCGTTACGTCTCTTAACACCTTTGGCAAATTCGTAGCCCTCTGGGCTAATAATGGTGATACCTTTTTTATGTCCTTCTTCAAATGGCTGAATCTTCGTCTCCATCCCAGGTATATCGTGCTTAATATTCAGATATAGCTCATCCGTTAGTTTAATGATGGACTTAAGCTTATCAGTGATTGCAGTTGGGACTTTGGAGAACTGTGCATCAAACTTGTCGCTAGCCCTCAACTGGTCAACTTTTGTCTTCAGCGAGTTAACATCCAACGTATCGTCGTATGGTGTGTAACCACCAATAATCTCATCCCGATAATGATCCAAGTCAAACATACCCTCCGACCTCATATACGATATAGTACTATTGTACAGTATCAGATAGTCTGGCTTATGGTTTTCCTTAAGTGGATTAAGTATCTTCTTCTTTATCAGTTCGTATGCTTTTTCTGTGTTTTCCTTGTCCTGTCTGATAGCCTCCAATTCCAGGAAATCTTTTAACCAGTAGGCAGCCTGTCGTTTGGTTGAGTCAGATGCAGCAATCTGACCTATCTCGTAAGTCTGCTCATGCCACCTCACATTAAACTGACATGTCTTGAATATCTGATTCTTTACGGACAGTCCTGTACTCTGCTGTCCCGTACGCTCTGCTATAAACTCATCGTAATCCGATTTTAGGATGATTATTTTGTAGTCACCCTCATCTGTCTGCATATCCACGTACGCTATAAGTAGCACTCCGTCAGGTATCTTTCCTCTCAGGTGTTGATTGTTGTCGTTGAACTCTTTTTCAATCGAGGCAAGGTGGTTGCCTAACTCCAGCATCGTGGCTTCAAGTTCTTCACCTTCTTTTGTCAGCAGACTGTTGATTCTATCTTTGGTTGTATGAAGGTTAGCATTGAACTTATACTTCCTTTCCACATTTGCATTGGCTGTCTGCACAAGGATATTCGTCACATAGTTCTCGATGTTACCGAGAAACTCAAAATTCGCGAACTCCGCCGTCCCAGATTGATTGGTCAGCCGCAACAATTTGTAATAGATTGTACGCATACTATATATTTCGACAACTTTTGAATTTTTATTTTGGTTTTATTTCTTGGAAAGTATTCCTTGCTTGTCTCATCTTACCTCATCCTTCTTACCTCTTCCATCGCAGTGGCAATATCTTCGATAGCCACTGCTCCTCCCCACATCCTGTAAACGTATAGTGGTGTAATGCCTCCTATATCCATTGAGCAAGAGCGCATTTCGCTCTCGACAAACTGCTTAAGCTTATCAATCATTGTCGTATCAGTCATAATCATTAACCGTTAACCATGAATCATGAACCCTAAGTTGTCATAACCCAAAAACCTAAGCAGTAACCCGTAAGCGGTAAGCTACTTTTCCGCAAAACTCTTAATAGTCTCCCTAAGCCCATCCTTAGCTCTCACGGGCATCTCCTTCATGCCAAGGGCGGCCTTGATCTTGGCGTTGGACACCACATAGTTCTCAGTGAGTTTCTGCATGCGCTGGATGTTCAGGGGCAGGTGGAGCCAGTCGCCCACGCGAGCTGCTCCGTTCATCAGGCTGCGGGGGATGTTCCAGATATGCGCCTTCTTGCCCAAGGCACTGCATATCACCTCTATCAGTTCGTTGGTCGATAGTGCTTCATCATCACCCATGTGATAGATGCCGCTGGGGGCATCCTTGGTCAGGAAGCCCTTGATCACCTCCTGCAGGTTTCCGATGCTCGTGAACGAACGCCTGTTCTCAAAGGCGCCAAGCGGCCAGGGAATTTCTTTGCTCACCACACCATACAGCAAGTTCAGATTACCATTGTTGCCAGGACCGTGAATCATACACGGACGCATGATGTACACCTTCTTTCCATCCACCACAGCATCCTCATCCGTAAAGTTATGGAACGGACGATTCAGCGCCACCATCGAGTTTAAGTGCACTCTCTATATAAGCCGATTAATACGCTAGTGCAAAGCAACAATAGTTCGCTTTAGAACGATGCCTATTTACGTACCAAGTCGGGATATGCTCAAATTAACGTCCCTTCTCCGCCTGCACGCGCTTCATTGCCTCAGCCAACCGCTCCTCATACGCCTGCTGCTCTGCACGGCGCTTGCTGCCTCATGCAGGCGTGAGAAATAGGTAACGAAAAAACTGCCAGATACCTTTGAAAAACCCATTTACTGTCATATTAATAATAATTTTGAATCATACATATTCGATGCCCAAATACCGTTCAGAATAGTTTTCAACTATTCGCTCTTCATTCCGCAGTCATCTCCATCATCCACCTCATGCTCCACAAACGGCCCCTCTTTGCATTCAAAGATAACACTCCCTGACTCTAACGACTCCAACTTATGCCACACATTCTTAGGGATGTCAATCCCATAGTTGCCACTCTCTTGACTCAACACCACATCTTCTATGATAGAGCCATCATCATTGTGAGTAGTCACTCTAACCTTGCCTCGCAGGATAACGAAAGACTCATCCTTCGTTGGGTGCCGATGGATGGGTACCACAGTCCCAGGCTCCACCGCATTCAGCATCCGATGGCACTTGTCCTCCAGCGACTGGTGGAAGTTATAGTTCATCCGCAGCCGCTCCGACGCCTTCGCCTTCTCCGTCAACTCATCCAATATCGCCTGCGTGATAACCATATTCGTATGATTAGTGAAATTCGTTTTCGTTACCCAACAATTGCCGACTTGATAGTCTCCACAATATACCTCACATCCTCTTCCGTCACATACGGACCGGCAGGCAAGCACATACCCACTTTAAAAATCGCTTCACTAACACCATTCAGATAGCAAGGCACGCCTTTATAGCAAGGCTGCTTGTGCATAGGCTTCCAAACCGGACGAGCCTCAATCTGAGCCTGATCCATCAGCACACGCAGTGCCTCCACATTGTCGTTGGGCTGACAGTCCGTCGTGGCACTCTCTGCCATGTGAATCACACCCGCAGCTCCGCCGACAGCACCCTTCACGATGGTCTTGTATGCATTCTCCTGCCCCTTAATCTTCACATCCTCATCAATGGTGATAGTACACAACCAGTAGTTGGAATCGTAATCCTCACCAGCAGGCTGACTGTGTACGTGTATTCCTGGCACGTCTTTCAAAAGCTCTTCATATAACTTCTGCACATGCTTATGATGAGCCAAATGGTCATTAACCACAGTCATCTGTCCGCGACCGATACCCGCACAAATGTTCGACATACGATAGTTGTATCCTATCTTCTCATGCTGATAGTACGGATAACTCTCACGGTACTGCGTGGCATACATCATAATCTCGCGCCAATGGTCTTCATCCTCTGTAATCAGCGCACCACCGCCCGAGGTCGTAATCATCTTGTTACCATTGAATGACAGCACACCATACTTACCAAACGTACCCAGCGTCTGTCCTTTGTACTTCGAACCAAATCCCTCAGCGGCATCCTCTACTACAGGAATCCCGTACTTATTGGTTCTCTGTGTGTGAAACTTCAGTAGTGCCATAAGTCATTTTTTTCTGGAACTCGGTAAATCTGGTCAAGGCAGGAAGTGAGGGTTTCTATGGCCGGAAGAAGTGCTCGCCCAGGCCGGTCCAGAAGCTGACGAAGCGGTTGTCGTCGTACACGAGGCGCTGCTTCCAGGCGTTGCCCTGCCAGCGGCGGTATTTGTAGGTCATCTTGGGGATGAAGCCCGCTGGCTCTTCGCGCGGATACTCGGGCGCGAGGATGTCCGTAAGGATACGCTGTTTCAGCAGCGGGTCGAAGTCGCCCTTAGGAAACACCTCCCCCGCAAAGCCCAAATCCTCCACGCAGATGGCATTAACGCAATGGAAAAACTGGCTCATGCCGTACTCCTCCAGCACCCCTTGCAGCCACTCCCAGTCGACCTCCTGTGATGGCTGATGTATGATGGCTGATGTATGAGATTTGTCCTCACATCTTACCTCTTCCGTCTTACATCTTACATCTCCAGTGTGTTTCTCGGCAAAGAAGGCCCAGTCGAGCAGCTGGCGCAGAGAGATGTCGATGGCGGCGAAATGGGCTCCCAGATGGCGCAACAAGAACAGCGCATGGAGATTGGGCGACGGCAGCCATAGCCGCTCGCCCATCAGTTCCACAGGCTGGTGCGCGAAACCGTGCCCTTTCAGCGTTTTCTGCGCTTTCTGCGAGAGTTTTTCGTTTTGGTTTTCGTTTTCGTTTTTCTGCTCGAAAGCTCCCAGTTCCTTGAACAGCCGCTCCATCCTGCGGCTCGAGCGGTAGGAATGTACATTCACGAAGTCGTAATGGTTCTCCACCATGAAGCCGCCCCAATTGAAGACAGTGTGGTGATGATGTGAGGTATCCACCTCGATGCCAATCGCTTTTTCCATAGCAGCGTCGGCCTCCTGCTGCTGGCCGAAGAGCCAGATGTCGATATCGCCGCAGGGACGGTGTTCGGGACGCGGCCAGTTGAGGCTGCAGGCGTAGCCTTTCAGCACCATCATCCTGTAGCCGTGAGCGTTATAGAATCGCGCCAGCGACGCCACCGCCTGCAGATATATCTTGCGAGGCATCTCGAACCCCTGCAGCACTTCCCCTATCCACTGCAGCATCTGCTCCTTAGGAGGGAGCGATGGCTGATGTATGATAGCTGATGTATGAGATTCACCCTCACATCTTACATCATCCCTCTTACATCTTACATCATTGATGCCATCCACCAGCACAGCCGGCAGCGCATGCTTCAAGGCTTGGGCATAGATAGCCTCCCAGTCGGGATTGGCCGACAGCGGACCCGCCCAGTGCCCAATTCCCAGCCTCACCAACTGCAGGAAATCATTATAAACGTCCGTCTCCATATTTATTCAAATAACGGCCAACCCATAATAATATTGCCTTTGGCGACAATAGAAATACAAAAGGCTGGACTCCCCGAAAGGAATCCGACCTTTTAAGCCGTAAGCGGTAAGCTAAATTACATCTCTTTCCGCCAAACCATCTTGTTGACTACACCCACGTAGCTTTGGATGATGCGGACGACTTTCGTTGAGACGTTTTCATCCACATAGTCGGGAACAGGAATGCCGTGGTGGCCGTCTTTGATGAGCTCGACGGCGATGTCAACGCTTTGGAGGAGGCCTTTGGTGTCGATGCCGCTGAGGACGAAGCAGCCTTTGTCCAAGGCTTCGGGGCGCTCGGTAGAGGTGCGGATGCAGACGGCCGGGAACGGATGTCCCACGGAGGTGAAGAACGAGCTCTCCTCAGGGAGGGTTCCGCTGTCGCTCACCACACAGAAAGCGTTCATCTGGAGGCAATTGTAGTCGTGGAAGCCCAGAGGCTCGTGCTGGATGACGCGCTTATCGAGTTGGAAGCCACTGGCTTCAAGTCTCTTGCGTGAACGCGGATGGCAGCTGTAGAGAATGGGCATGTCGTATTTCTCGGCCATTTTGTTGATGGCGTTGAACAGCGAGAGGAAGTTCTTCTCGGTGTCGATGTTCTCCTCGCGATGGGCGCTCAAAAGGATGTATTTGCCTTTCTCCAAGCCTAAACGCTGGTGGATGTCGCTGGCCTCAATCTCGGAGAGGTTGTTGTGCAATACCTCGGCCATAGGGGAACCTGTAACGTAGGTGCGCTCCTTCGGCAGACCGGTATCAGCCAAATATCTGCGGGCGTGCTCGCTATAGGCCATGTTCACGTCGGAGATGATGTCCACGATACGACGGTTGGTCTCTTCCGGCAGACATTCGTCTTTGCAACGGTTGCCAGCTTCCATGTGGAAAATAGGGATATGCAATCTCTTCGCACCAATCACACTCAAACAGCTATTGGTGTCGCCAAGTACTAAAACTGCATCCGGCTTCACCTCCACCATCAGCTGGTAGCTCTTGGCGATGATATTGCCCATGGTCTCTCCCAGGTCGTTGCCCACGGCTTCCATGTAGATGTCGGGGTCGGCCAGCTTGAGGTCTTTGAAGAAGACGCCATTCAGGTTGTAGTCGTAGTTCTGACCAGTGTGAGCCAAAAGGCAGTCGAAGTATTGCCTGCATTTATTGATCACTGCTGCCAATCGGATAATCTCGGGGCGGGTACCCACGATGATTAATAATTTTAATTTTCCATTATTATTAAAACCACTCATAATTTTATTTTTTCTATTTATTTGAACACGAATCTCTCGAATCTAACAAATCATTATTCGTGTCATTCGTGCAATTTGTGTTCGTTATTTTACAGGATCAAAGAACGTATCAGGTTTTTTCGGGTTAAATATCTCATTACAGTACATCACCGTCACCAAGTCTTCCGTATCGCTCAGATTGATGATATTGTGGGTATAGCCCGGGAGCATGTGGACAGCGGTGATGTTGTCACCACTCACTTCCCATTCGAGGACTTTGCCTTCGGGATCATTGAGGTTACGTTGCTGGATGAGGCCATGTCCAGCCACCACAATGAATTGCTCGAACTTGGTGTTGTGCCAGTGCTGACCTTTGGTGATGCCGGGCTTGGAGATGTTGATGCTCACCTGACCAGCATTGAGCGTGTGTACCAGTTCCGTAAAACTGCCTCGTGCATCCACATTCATCTTGAGCGGGAAGGCGGTCTTCTCATACGGCAGATACGAGAGATACGTGGAGTAGAGTTTCTTGGCGAAGCTGCCGTTCGGGATTTCAGGAATCATCAAGGTCTTGGGTTGCTCGGCGAAAGACTTCAGCAATTCTACTATTTCTCCTAAAGTCACTTTATGAGTTATCGGACAATAACAGTACCGGCCCTTTTCGTTTTGGTTTTCGTTTTCGTTGCACGGGACCACCTCCAAACCGTTGAATTCGCAACGATGCTCCTTCCCCTCCAAGCAAGCCATCATTTCGTCCACCAAATCATCTATATACAGCAATTCCAGTTCCACTGAAGGGTCGTTGACCGTATAAGGCAGGTCGTTGGCAAAGGCATTGCAGAAGGTGGCAACGGCTGAGTTGTAGTTAGGTCTGCACCACTTGCCAAACAAATTCGGAAAACGATAGATGAGAACACGAGGCTTTTGTTTTGAACACGAATCGCACGAATCACACGAATTATTCAGAAACTCTTTCTCATACTGCAAGAAAAGATCTTCTCCTGCCTTTTTACTTCGCCCGTATTCGCTATTACCAAAACGGCCAGTCAAGCTGGCTTGCTGTGATGATGAGAGCATCACAGGGCAACGGTTGTTGTGTTTTTTGAGGGTGTCGAGCAAGGTGCTGGCAAAGCCGAAATTCCCAGTCATAAACTCAGTCTGGTCTTTCGGGCGGTTTACTCCTGCAAGGTTAAACACGAAGTCGCAATCCTTGCACCAAGCATCAAGCTCTTCGGGCTTCGAGTCGATGTCGTATTCATAAACGACTTCAATGGTAAGGTCAGGGAAACGCCTATCCTTACCATCCATAATGTTCTTCAAAGCTGCACAGAGGTTCTTACCTACAAATCCTTTGGCTCCTGTAATTAAAACACGCATATTTTTTCTATTTTTTTGACCACGAATTTCACGAATCTCACGAATCAAAGAACTATTCGTTCTTTTTCAAGTTCATCGGAACAGCCGAATTTCAACAACAGGCCCAGTTTGTAGCCCGTAGCATGCAGATAATTATAGACCTGCGAACGGTGTGCGTCACATAGTTCCGACACCGCTTTCAATTCCACTATTATCTTGCCATAGCACACAAAGTCGGCCTTGTAGGTTTGCTTCAGCTCTACCCCATCGTATAATATCCTCAACTCTTTCTCACGTTCAAACGGAATACCCTGACGCTGAAATTCAATCTCAAGCGCTTCCTGATACACCGCCTCAAGGAATCCATGTCCAAGGTTGTTGTAAACCTTAAATGCTGCACCCACTATCTTATAACTCTCTTCCTTGTAGACTATCATAGCGAAGCTATTATTCGTGTAATTCGTGCGATTCGTGTTCAATAATTATACGAGGTTCGGTATCCCATTCAACTCATTCTGTATATACGTCAAACTCGCAATCTTTGCCTTCGTTTCTTCGAGGTTCAATCGCTTGGTGTTGTTAGAGTTGAACTCGTCGATGGTGGCGCATTTCACATCGCCTTCCTTGAAGTATTTGTCGTAGTTCAGGTCGCGGTTGTCGGAGGGCACGGCGTAGAAGTTGCCCATGTCGATGGCTTTGGCGGCCTCCTCCTTGGTGAGCAGCGTCTCGTACATCTTCTCGCCGTGGCGGATGCCGATCACGCGGATATCGGGCTCGGCAGGGGCTTGGTGCTTGAAGAGCTCCACCACGGCCTTCGCCTGGGTCTCAATCGTGCAGGCCGGGGCTTTCTGCACCATGATGTCGCCGTTGTTGCCATGTTCGAAAGCGAAGAGCACCAAATCCACGGCCTCTTCCAGGCTCATGATGAAGCGCGTCATGCTGGGCTCGGTGAGGGTGATGGGGTTGCCCTTGCGAATCTGGTCGATCCAGAGGGGAATCACGCTGCCGCGACTGCACATCACGTTGCCGTAGCGGGTGCAGCAGATCTTGGTGTTGCCGCTCAGGCGGCTCTTGGCCACGGCAATCTTCTCCTCGATGGCCTTGGTGATACCCATCGCATTGATAGGATAAGCAGCTTTATCGGTGGAGAGGCAAATGACGCACTTAACGCCGGCATCAATAGCCGCATCCAGTGTATTGTCCGTTCCAATCACGTTGGTTTTCACCGCTTCCATCGGAAAAAACTCACAAGAAGGCACCTGCTTCAATGCAGCAGCATGAAACACGTAATCAACTCCTTTCATGGCGTATTTCAGTGTGCTCTTATTGCGCACATCACCAATGTAGAACTTAATCTTATTGGCCACCTCCGGCATACGTGCCTGGAAATCGTGGCGCATGTCGTCCTGCTTCTTCTCGTCGCGGCTGAAGATTCTAATCTCTCCAATATCGGTTTTAAGGAACCTGTTCAACACTGCGTTACCAAAGCTACCAGTACCTCCAGTAATAAGGAGGGTTTTGTCTTTAAAAACACTCATTGTTATAAACTTATTTATATAATTATTCTACTGATGTAATGACAGCATCGCCTGCCCATTCAAGTTTTCGGGTTGTGTCATAAAGATAGTATATCTTCTGGACCCGTTGGCACATAAGCTCCTTCCTTCATTTCCAGTATAACAGATCCCGATTCAAGAGCCTTCACTGTGTGCCATTGGCCGATGGGAACATTTATGGCAACTACAGGGCCATTGGGACAAACCTCTATGGCTTCGGTACATATTCTCCCCAACTCATCATAATACTCCCAAATGAGTTTACCCCTCAAGCAAACTACCGTTTCGGATGTTTTTTGATGACGATGGATGGGTAGCGGACTACCTGGCTCTATGGCATTCAGCATCCGTTGCGATTTGTCATTTTCAGAATTACGGAGGTCATAATTTGCCCGCAAGCGTGGCGAAGCCTTGGCCTTTTCGGTCAGGCTATCTAATAGTGCTTGGGTTATATTCATTTTTCAAGTGATTTCAAGTATTCTTCATGCAAATGGTAATACTTCTTCATAAACAGCAGGTAGGCCAACGCTAAAACGATGGCCATAACTACCACATAAATCCAGTGAGCCAAAATCGTTTCTGGAATCAAGTATACCATAACAAGCGAAATGACGAGTTGCAAAACCATATATATCAACGATACAGTTACATGGCCCATCTTTAATTCGTTTGCCATAATCTGATAAGCATGTTTGCGGTGGGCTTCACCAAGATGCTCATGAAGCATAATTCTGTGAATAATTGTGCAACAACCATCAATGCCATAAACCAAAAGGAATGCCAACCAAGTTATATCACTCGTTTGCATAATCTTGCAACCGATTAAAAACAATAGGATGAAAGCAATACCCACGCTGCCAACATCGCCAGCAAAACACTTGGCCTTGTTCTTGGGTCGGAAATTAAAGTAGCTGAACACCAGCACCGATAAAGTAGTTACAATGATCAAACTCTCTTCAACAAAAACGACCTTCATATTCAGTAGCAACAGCGGTATGAGAACTGCGAGCGAATATCCAGCGGTGATGCCGTTAATGCCATCCATAAAGTTATAGATGTTCGTAGCACCCACACAAACAATTAACGCAAGGATAACCGCCCACCAAAGCTCGGGATGAATCATATCCAACTGCCAGAACATCAATCCCATGGCAACAAACTGTGCAACCAAACGCACGCTGTCAGGCAAAGAATGAATATCGTCTATAAAACTCACTCCTGCAGCCAATGTCACAGCAGCCAATAGCCAAGGATATTGGAATCCAAAGAATACACTCCACACCCACAGCCCGATGGTGAAGATGATGCCTCCACCCCGCAACACAACACGTGTATGCGAGCTACGCTCATTAGGTTTGTCAATAATATTGAAATGGTCTGCAATGCGAAAATATACCAATTCCGCGACAGCCAACAGGACTGCAATGATTATATATGTCCAATACATAGTGGTGAATTGTTTATTATTTCGTCTCTACTTCTTTAAGTTCCCTACCAGAAAATTTACCATAACTTTTTCCAGACACCTCTCATTTTAGAATACTATAGTCTTTACAGCACGCATTTCCTTCATCGCATTCTCTATCTCTTCAAGCGCAACAACGCCGCCCCACATCCTATAAATGTAGAGTGGCGTTATACATCCAAAATCCATGGAGCAAGAACGCGCTTCGTTCTCGATGAACTCGTGAAGTATATTAATTAAGTTAGCTTCCATCGGATCACCTCCTATTAGAGCTCTTAAGGCCTAAATAGTACTTATACAACAATGCAAATGTGTATTGCTTATGTACATAACCCGTATATCTCACATGGGAATGGCTAATTATGCCGTTTATTTCCAAGAAATTAATAATACTATCCCTGTCTTTATTGCTAATAAGGTCAACATCTCTGATAATGCAATCAAGAAGCTCAAAGAAATCGTGTTGGAATAATTTGTCTTTCTTAAATCGATATGCAGCACGATCTTTAATATAAAAGATAATGGGTTTCAAATCTTCGTTTCCTGATTCAGCCGCAAGGTCTTCGAAATGATGTTCAACCGCTTTAGCCCTGTTTTTTCCCATAGTGTAATAATAGGGCGACAATATGGGTTTTTCATTTTTGTCTTCTTCCAAAGCTTGTTCTACAGAAATAGAAATTAAATCAATAAACGGTCTCAGGCTTAAAGTCCCGTTTGAATTTTGCAGATTCCTAAAAAACCAATCATAGCTTTTTCCATAACGGGGGTCGTTCTTAACGTCAGCATATTCTCCAAAAAACACAGAACACAACTGTTTCAACAAATACGGATCAGTCGGAATTTGATTGTTAACTTTCCTGAGGTTCCGTTGAGTTTTGGCAACATATTGCCGAGGTAAGAAGTCATCGTTTTTCATTAACTCAAAGAATTCTTCTTGGGAGTGACTGAACAAATGCTTAAAGAAGAAGGCAAAAAGTTCTTCCCTGTTCCATTCTATGAATATGGAACGATTCCTCAATTCATTTTTGTTATTAATATTCCCGGTTTTCTCATATAAGTCACTTCTTACGAACAACTTTGGAGATATTGTTCGGAACGACATTTTTTTGCACAAATTAATCAAGGGAGCAATTCGTTCCGTCCACAAAACAGGGTTAACTATACTATCAAGTTCATCAAAAATGACAACAATACGTTGTGTTATATTACTAAAAAGATATTCATCAAGTCTTCTTAAATCAAGTTCAATGGCCTTAAACAAATCAGTATCCTTAATGTATTTAAGGAAACAATCTTTCGTTGTCGTATCGTCTTTGATTTGAAAAACAGGCAAAGAAATCTTGTAACCAAATGGTTCATTGAGCATTATAATATCCCAAATGTAAACAAGCCAGAAACGTTCATATTCCAATGGACCTAATTGGTCATTATCTAATTTTATAGTATCGAATCTTCGCTCAGCCGTTACAGCCTGTACAAATTGATATTGTTCTGTCTTATTTGCACGTTTTTTTAGTTCTTCTACTATGCTCTCTTCTTTCAACGACCTGTAAATATATGTTTTACCCGTACCTTTATTTCCTATCACAAGAAATTTATTGGGGTTAAACAAATCTTCCATACAGGCTCTGTAAAAATACCTATTCTGCTTAAATTCTTCAAAGTAGGTAGTTACATTCTCTGCATATAATTTGGGCATATTATTCTTTAAATTGCCCAGTATTGTTTTTTTGAGTTTATATTCTTTGCTCTCACTATCTCCGGAAACAACAATCTTTGATTCGATGTCATCAACTGATTCATTTTCTTGAAATTCTGTTTCAACCACCTTGTGATTGATTTCATCAAGAATCTCCTTTATCCTTTCAAACAACTGATTATAATCAGGAAAACTTTTAGAGGATATTAGATTGATGAAGTCTCGATAATCTTCTTGAGAAGTACCAATATTGTTCAAAACGTCATTGGTCGAAACAAAGAAAGTTTCAATCGTAAGCCGTGCATCGTTGTCATCAGTTTCCATCGGTAATGATAGTTTCTCCAAATAATCGTCAATATACGACTTGAAACTACGTTCCCTATCATAACGATGAGTTGCAGGTATGATAGAATTAACCGCTAACAGACGTGGGGAGGATTTCTTTGTAAGTATGTCTAAGAAAAAATCCAGCCCCGGCTTGGTTTGAACATTGTTTCCAAAGAAACCAATCACTGCATCCGACAAACGGTATGCCGACAGGCCAAAAATATCATTAAATCCAGTTCTTGAATCAATTAAAATGACATCTGGATCAATCTCATTTTTGATTTGTCTGAAGAGCTTCTCAAATTGATCAGATAGCACATTCGGGCTAAACATATCAATCCTTGTTAGTCCATTAAGATAATGTGACCTATGGGAAGGGAATATACCTTGAAGTTGTTCTGAGTCATCTAAGTTACCGGCAGGGAAAACAAAAACATCACCTTCCCCTGCGAACTGTTTAGACGCCTGCCAATAATAGTTACTCAACACAGTATTGTCTTCAGATGCTTCATCAATAAAATACTCAACTAGTCCTTCTTTGTTTATCGGAGCATCCGGTGCCTCCATAAAGAAGTTTGTAAAGCCTGGAGCCTCGAAATCACAATCTAAAACCACCACTCTTTTACCATAGTGATAGGCCAAATAAGCCGCACATGAAGCCATCGCGGTTGAACGACCCACTCCTCCTTTATAGCTATAAAATGTGAAAACAGGAATATCCTTCCTGATGACATTTGGATTCTCAAAAATGTGTAACATCCTCCTTCTCGTTCCGTTTAAGTTTACAGAAGGTGTGTTATTCTTGAACATATTATTTAGGAAATAACTATTATCTTCAAAACCCTTTTCGTCATATATATCACATTCCTCCTCTTCATGAAGATGTAATTGTGTAAGAAGATCCACTTGCGACAAACCGCCCTGCTTAACAATTATTTTAATATCATTGTTTAGCGTAAGATAAACTCTATAATCAAGCACAGCCCCAGAATCTTTAAGAGCCTGCAAACAACGGTCAAGTTCATTTACTCTTTCAAATAGTCTTATCATATAAATTTTCCATTAAACTGGTTTTCAACCTCTTTTATCGAATCGATATATCCTTTTATAAGATCTTCATTTATCGTGGCAATGGTTGACACACTCTTGAGCGGCCAATACCTTAATTCAATTTTCCACTCTCTATACAACTTCATGTAACTATCATTCTTATGCTTTTGACTAATGAACATGATTCCATTAAGGTCGCATTTGTGTTTTATCGCAAAATCAATTTTAGCCTGAAAATCATGAGTTTTGAAACCATTGTTATATTCAGGATGTTCTTCAACAGGATTCTTCCTTGTATTTTTATCGCTTATAGAAAAAATGGCATAACTTAACAATGTCTCAAATACATATCCGCTCAAATAGTAAATGTTAGCTATTATTGCATTCTTTTCTTCCTGATTGCTAATAGACGACAACGTATCGCACATTTTCTGGCAGCAAATCAAATGTCTATGCGCAGCACTTTTAAAATCCCTGTATTTCATGTAGAAAAAGCAATATACAATGTATCTATACTAGTAATAGCCAAAACCGCAAGGGCTTTTCATTCATTTATATCTTGTAGTTTGTGAGTACATCCAACGGTTCCCAGCCCAGCTCTTTTCTTGCTTTCTCATTACTGAAAGTCAGGCTTTTCGTCATTTTCTCTAACTTATAGCTATTGATTGGTGCTTTTGAACCCAACAAATCACCCACTTTTGCCATACACCAGGCCATCCAGTAAGGGATGCTGATTGGCTTATGCTTACCAAGTTGTTTGGCTACAGAAGCAGATATTTCACCGAAAGAAGGCTGGCGGGTATCGCAAACATTATAAATACCACCTTTTTCTTCAAGCAAAGGCAACAAACGGGCAATATCTTCTGCCATTAAAATACTCTTTACCACCTTTCCGCCGGCAATGTTCATATAGAATCCCTTTTTGATTCCATTCACCATAGCGCCAAGATTTCCCGGAGCATTCTTGCCAGCAAGCAGTGAAGGACGAAGAATACCAAGAACAACATCATTCTTAGAGCACCATTCAGTCAAATACTTCTCCGCCATTATCTTACTCTCAGCATAAGGGCTATCACCCTCTAATGGATGCTCTTCTGTAATCAGATCACCATATTCACAACCATAAACAGCAACAGTACTAATAAATATCAATGCCTTGGGCACACCTACATTTTCCAATGCCTTGCAGAGATTTATTGTGCCCTGATAGTTCACATCATAAAACACCTGTTTCTCTGCTTCAGTCTTTGGCACAGTATGAGCCTTGCCTGCTGCATGCAGCACCACATCATAATGTGTATTGATGGGTGGCACATCTTTGGCCATATTTATCTTGATGTCATCATCATCGGTCAAACCGATGGTGTGAACATCATAGGTTTTTTCCAGTATGGGACGTATGTTATAACCCAGAAAACCAGAAGCGCCTGTAAATAATAGTTTCTTCATACTTTATTCAAAGTTGCATTTGCCAATTTATTTCTGTACCTGCAGTTTCCTTTCGATTGAGGCTCTAAGCAAAGCTAAAGACTCTTCTCTTTTCTCCTTGAGGATTGGGTCAACTATACTATAATCTATATGAGGCATAATCTTAGGCAAAGAAGAGGTCTCGTAGTACAATTGCTTTTCAAGACCAAACATTTTTAATGTAGAAATTAAACGACTGTTCTGTGCACTGGCATTGTCTAGATAAATATAGAAATTAGTGTGGAACAACAATGAGAACATAAGCGCATGATAACTGCCTGTTACGATAAATTTAGCATATTTAACCAGAGAAAGGAACTCTGCCGGACCTGCTGCAATAATATCCACTGCGTTTTTATATTTAGATACCAAAGGTGGATAAGCTCCATTTTTCAACACAACCATTTTACAATGGTATTTATTTGCCAGTTTACTCCCTTCATCAAATATCTTCATGCTCGAAGTAAGAGAATAAACCAAGACAAATTCACCCTCACCCACTAGGTCAACAGGATTTTTCAAAAAACGCTCATAATCTTTGGCTTCCAACAACAAGGAAGGATCTAACACCTGTTTTGCATCATCACGTCCCAGTTCTTTGCATAGTTCCACGCCTCTCTCCTCTCGGATAAACAGAGTGTCCATATTCTGAATATACTTCTCATATTCTTCTCGCTGATTATCTGGAATGGCATCAATAGCAAAACTTGCCGCATATGATAAAGCACTTCTTTTCTTATGAAGGAAATCACACATATAGACATCCAGACATCCCACTCTTGGTCCGTTCCAAACTTGATCGCTGCCAACAATGAAGGCATCATAGTCTGGTATCAATTTGCCAGCCCTGACATCAGCAATAGTGAATTCTTTTGGGGTGTATGGTATCTCATTATCAAACTTAGCATACAACTCAGTTTGCCGTTCAACGGCACTCTTGTATACATCACTATTTTTTCTTATCTGTTTGTACTGGAGATTGAAACGTATGAAATCATACATTCTCCTGAAAGACTTCAGTTTGTAGGTCTTGATCAAGTCAAGCAACTGTTTCTTTCTGAGACTCGCCACATTACCGTAGCCCCAACCATCTGAAAGTCGAATTACTTCAGGTTCAACCAAGTTGAAACTTTCTATAGCTTTGCATAAAGCGTACGACTGTAACTTATTGCCAAAGTTACGTATAACCAACGTTAAATTTGCAATTTTTTTCATCTATGTAATATTTCTCTTATTAATCTCTTGATTCGAATGAAATTGTTCTCTCCAAGTATTAGCCTCGTGTAAAGGGGCAGCCGCTGACGGAAGGACAGAGGAAAAAACTTCGACTGAGTTTCCATCCAAGTATGATTCATTAAGTACTCATATGCTGCTTCATTATTCAGCGGTTTACGTGCAGAACTAAAACCTGAATTCGAAGCATATTCCGCATACGGTCTTTCAATCATTTTTATTGCGTCTGCACATTGCATCAAATATTCGCGACCTTTCTCAGTATTGAATGCAACAGCAGAAACCCCCTTACTGTAATCTACTCTCCCCACGGGGATGGCAGACCAAAGACTCCAAGCATCCGACAGCATTATGTCTGCATTAAAGCCTTTAGTGTCACCCTTGAACGGGCAATTGTAGCAAGACTCACGTAAGAAATAAAGCTTTAAAAAAGCGTTCATATAGACATTGTTAGAGAATAGCACCTCTATTTTAATATCCGTATTATCGACTTTTTTAGCGCTTAAAACCAGATTTAGGCCTGGCTTCCATCCGCGATTCTTTGATCTAAAATTACAGTCGAAAACCTTAACATTTTTCTCCCTTTCGACCTCACAAATATACTTATCAAAAGACTTTTGTGAAGGGACTCCGTGACAGACAACACCTACCGTTATGAGATTTTGGGAATCCTTCTTTCCCAAAAAAAAATTTAAGCCAGCTATCTGGCATGGTGTTCCACAAAACAACACTTTTCTTCCAGTCTTTAACTGCGACTCAACTTCCTTATAGACCCCATCTGTATTGCTCTGCACATATTTGGATCTTCGAAGGACTTCTAATCCTTCAATTGTGTCTACGCCAACATGACGTAACTGCATAGTGTTATCCCAGGCTGCGCCATAGACAATACCGCCTTCCTTGATAATTCTGTCTGCCAAAGCAGAGAACATGCCCCCCGAAGAACTGTTCATTCTGTCCTTCAGGTTATTGTTCCAAATAGCGTAACTAACGGTAACTTCTTTGTTCTCTACGGGAACCTGTCTCTGGTCCATCACGGGGCACGATTTTGTACATAGACCGCAATCAACACATAGAGAAGCATCTATCTCAGGATATCTGAACCCCTTATCTTCCTTGATATGGATTGCCCCTTTCGCACATACCTGTTTACATGCGAAACATCCTGTACATAGATTCTGAGGACAAAGTTTATCTATAGTCATCTTTATGATATTTTGTAATTGTCCAATACATCCAATGGCTCCCAATTCAATTCATGGCGAGCTTTCTCATTACTGAAAGTAAGGGACTTGGTCATCTTTTTCAGCTTATATGAATTAATTGGTGCTTTTGAGCCCAACAAATCACCAATTTTCGCCATACAATATGCCATCCAATACGGAATATTAATTGGTTTATGTTTCCCTAATTGTTTTGCTATGGACTCTGATATTTCGCCAAACGAGGGCTGCCGGGTGTCACAAATATTATAAATGCCACCTTTATCTTCGAGCAAAGGCAGAAGTCTCGCAATATCCTCTGCCATAAGAATGCTTTTCACCACTTTGCCGCCTGCTATATTCATGTAAAAACCTTTCTTGATGCCGTCCACCATCGATCCTAAATTGCCAGGAGCTTTTTTGCCGGCAAGAAGAGACGGTCGAAGAATACTTAGAACAACCCCATGCTCATCACACCATTTTGTCAGATACTGTTCTGCCTTAATCTTACTGTCAGCATAAGGTGATGTGCCTTCAAGCGGGTGTTCTTCGGTAATCAAATCACCATACTCGCATCCATAAACTGCAACGGTACTGATAAACACTAGTGACTTGGGAATACCAGCATTTTCTAATGCATTGCACAGGTTTACTGTTCCATGATAATTCACATCATAAAACATCTGTTTTTCAGCATCTGTTTTCGGTACAACATGAGCCTTGCCTGCCGCATGAAGCACAACATCATAGTGTGTATTGATTGGTGGTACTTCCTTGGCCATATTGATCTTGATATCGTCATCATCGGTCAAACCGATGGTGTGGACATCGTATGACTTTTCAAGTATAGGACGAATATTATAACCTAAAAAACCAGATGCTCCAGTAAATAGCAGTTTTTTCATTTTTTTCCTATAAAATATACAAGTTGTTACCTTTAGCAAATTGTTCCTGAGCTTTTGCCATACACAAAACCTCATTTTTTGTTAGTTTTGACGACTTGTATTCCTTGGTCAAAACAGCAGAAACGAAGTCTTTAATCTCGTAACGTAATCCTTCGCCTACAAATGGATAGAAATATTTCTTGTTTTGATTCTGATCTTCATAGCGCACTTCAAAATAATCAGTTTTCCACCATGGTGCGGGAACATACACATAGCCTTTTGTCCCTGATATAACCAAATTACCTTCTGTTTTTACACCGAGACCAACTTGGAATGAAGCAACGGCATGTTCGTAACGGAAAACTCCTTTCGTGAATATATCCACGTTGTTTTGTACCTTGGAGTAGAAGTTTATATTTTTATAATCCACCCCGAAAAATTTGAATATGGGCAACATAGTAAAACAACCATTTTCTACCATACTACCTCCATACCTGCCTCCTTGCGGCAAATAATCTCCTTCATCCAAAAGCGTTGTAGAAGACGTGTTGATCTCTACAATGTCACCTATTACACCTGATTTCAATAGAGAAAACAGATGGCCAAAAGCAGGACAATAGGCAGTCTTAAGGGCAACCATCAATGTCAAATGATTCTTCTCGGCAATGGAATATAATTCTTCTGCTTCGGATGTCTTTAACACAAACGGTGTTTCACACAAGACATTCTTTCCTGCCAACAAAGCTTTTTTACAGTATTCATAATGTGTGGCATAGGGTGATGCAACATACACTGAGTCACTTAATGAGAGTAATTCATTAAATGAGTACACCGCTTGAGGAATACTAAATTTTTCAGCAAACAAACGATTGGCTTCGAAATCAGGATTGTATGATGCAACCACCTGAACATTGTTCACATTTTCACACTCCGGTACAAACCTGCCTGCAATGCCACCCGTCCCCACAACACCAAGTTTTACAACCGGGCGTTCCTGCCTAAGTTGTGTTGAAGATATGCCTTCTGTTCTGGGCAAATAAACAACCTCACAAAACTCTTTCAAATAATCAAAATAGCCCACCCAATCAGAGCCAATTGCAAAAATATCAACATTATACTTCAGAATGTCATCAATTTTTTGTCCTTTGTACTCTTCAATAACAATCTGATCAGCAAGACCTGTCGCTTTTACAGCCTCAATGCGTTCCATCACATTGTTACAGGTATTCATCTTGCCCCTTTCGAGGTCAAAATTATCTGTAGTTACGCCAACAATCAAATAATCACCTAAATCTTTCGCACGTTTTAGGAGATTATAGTGACCTTGATGGAAAAGGTCGTATGTACCGTATGTAATAACCTTTTTCATGGTTTAATCATTATCAACTTCAAAGAATACTTCTGCAAAGAACTCCATAGCTTTAACGGACCCCACAGTAACCCGAAGTATATCTTTCATCATGGCATTACCATAGGGATGGACCAAAGTTTTCTTTTCATCGGCCAAGCGACGTGAAACCTCATGGGCATCATGTTTGGGCTTTACAAGCACATAGTTGCCATGGCAATCCATATACCAATACCCCCGTTTCTCCAATTCACCCATGAAATATGCCTTGCCTTCCTTTTCCTGCTTGATCAAGTCATCTATCATTTCAGGATACTCTAAAATACGTTCGGCAAACAACAAGCCGACAGTATTCATTTCGTAAGCCAGACGGGAATTACGCACCCAATGAATCAAATCCTTGTGGCCAACTATCATTCCCACACGCAAACCAGCAATCGACATCAGTTTGCTGAATGTGCGCAGCAAAACAACGTTATCATTCACCATAGCAAAATGCAGGAAGGTTTTATCGTGGAAATAATGGTAGGCTTCATCCAAGACTACAACAGCACCTATCTGCTTGGCTTTGTCAATCACTTGTTGCACCTCATCATCGGTATATAGATTTCCAATAGGACTATTTGGGTTGAGTAAAACCACAACACGAGTTTCATTGGTCATAGCATCAAGGATGCTATTGATACTTATGGTGTAGTCGGGGTTGTATTGCACGGGCTTGTGTTTCAACCCAAGAAGACTGCAACTCACCCAATAAATCTCAAAAGTGGGTGATACCGTTACAACCTCTTTGCCTGGCTCGCCAAATGTTTCGAGCAACACTCGAATACCATGATCTGATCCATTGGTGCAATATACGTTTTCTTTTTCAACACCTAGATAATCTGCATATTTTCCAATAAAACGCTCTGGTTCCGGATACATGGCAAGATACTCCGGTGTCAATTCTTTCAAAACAGAATCAACAAATTCTTTTGGCAAACCCTCTGGATTTTCGTTAGCATCATAACGATGGTACTCGGCACGACCTTGTTTTGGGAATACGCGAGGCGTATTCATAATATTAGGATTTACATAGTATTTCATTGTGTTCATTTTTTTGTCAGTTATTGGGCTCCAAACATTTTTTCAACGCAAAGTTCCGTTGCATGCCCACCAATATAGGTATATTTGTCTTTCAAGGCTTTTGTCTTTTTACACTCCTCATCATAGTTCATTGTCAATAAGAAGTCTATTACTTCTTGCTCTGTTTTTTTTATGCCGCTCGGCATTTCCGTTTCAAAATCGATATTCAATCCTCGTGCTGCTTTATACTCTTCATAATCGTATGCAAAACAAATTATAGGTCTTTCAAGTATACAATAGTCAGTTACACATGAAGAATAGTCAGAAATCAGCACGTCAGCCACTTTAAACAAATCGTTAACCGCAGGATAGGATGTGAAATCGCGAATGAATTCGTTAAACTCCACGCCAAGAAGTTTTGTGGTATATGCATGCGTTCGAAGCATAACAATATAATCCTTGCCAAGTCGTTCTTCCCAATATTTTACATTGATTGGTGGTTTTATAGCATACGATTTGCCTTTATCATAGCTGTCTCTCCAAGTAGGTGCGTATAGAATGATTTTTTTGTCAGAAGGAAGACCTAATTTTTCTTTTAAATGCTTAATCTCGTCTTCGGTTGTGTAATACAAAGTATCGTTACGTGGGTAACCAGTGGGAATCATGGATTCTTCTCTGGTATTGAAACCTTTCATACAATGATACTTCTGAAATTCACTCTCATAGCAGAAATAGGTTATGTGGCTAAAATCATAATCCTTACGGCCACCAGCCTCATTACCAATAGTGTTAAATGCAGTTCCATGCCATGTGTTGAGATAGACACATTTCTTCTTCTTATATTTAAGGCTACGCTCAATATTCACACAGGTAATCCAATATTTCGCTTTCAACGTATATTTGAAATACTCAGATGTGTCAGCCTTGATCTTAATAGCAGGGCCTGGTATTTCAACATTATCTGGGTCTTCTAATGCCCACACGTATTTATAGCCTGCATATTGCGGATGAGAAATCATATATTCATAGATTGTTCGAGGACTGTCGTTGTATTTTCTACTATGGCCACTGAATATAATCATCTTATCATCCATAGGGATAAAAGCACCCCAGACTCTCATAACACCACTAAGAGTCTTACGGAAACAAACATTAATGAACTCGTTGTGTTTCAGCAGATAATCCAAACGAGCCCGGAAACCATGCATTTTCTGTTCTGACATTATTGTAAACTTTGTTTTATCGAATCTATAACCAAAGAAAGATTAACGTCTCTTGTTAGATGAGTCGTTGCATATTCACGACTCTTCTCCCCCATCTTCTCACGTTCCTCCTTCGCCATCTCTGCAAAATATTTAAAACCTTTGATAAGAGCATCTTTATTATCCGGAACCACAGTCTTTCCACAACCTTCACCTTCAAGAATTCGTTTGGTTGAACTATCCTGATCCACGCTTGCTAGAACAGGTTTTCCAGAGAGAAGATAGGATGTCAGCTTAGAAGGCAAGCACAAATTTCCATTACCAGAAGGCAATGCCAAAATCAACACGCTTGCGTCAGATTGTACAGCTGGTATCTCATTACGCGAAACAAAGCCAAAAGAAACATTGGTTAGGCCCAAATCTTTAACAAGTTGCTGGCAATTCTCTTTTTGATTGCCACCACCATAGATTTTGAGTTCTGAATTTGGGATATTTGCCTCTGCAAATGCTTTTATCATCAAATCCACATTTGCGTGAACATTGATACTACCAACATACTCAAATACTATCTTATCCAAAGACTTTGCAGCAGGCAGATTCTTAAAATCATCATCATTCTGCCAATTGTTTACCACCAAATACTTATTCCTGTCTATCTTACGAGTACTTGAAAGATAATCTGCCATCTCATCTGAAATAGTACGTACACGGTAAGCATGTTTCTGGTAGTACTTATCTATTGGCAATAGGATGTAATTAATTATTTTTTTTGCAAATTCCGGGATATGTGACTTTGTAAGCAAGCATTCAGGGTATATGTCCTGAATGGGCACAATATACGGGATACAATACTTAACACACGCTTTAGCGATAATATTAAGTCCAAAGAGTTGCCACCCGTCATTATACACGAAATCAATCTCATCCTTGTGCACCTTGAGATACTGTACAGACTTTTTGCTGAAATCCCGTGCCTCTTTGAAACGACCAATTAGTTCAGATTTAGGATGGGTATATGAATCTATCAGAATTGTCTCGAAAGGCACATCTTTCAATCCGTCATACTCAAACTTCATCCCGATAGGTCGTGTAGGATATGGCCTAAGAACTGTCACCTGATAATTCTTCGACAACTCCTTTGCCAGGTCATAATTAAGAAGCGCAGATGTAACCTGCTCTGGAGGGAATACCGCACTTATGATAATAATATTTTTCATCATCAATACTTCTGTTAATGACTACTCGCGTTTACTGTTACTACTCATTGCAAATTTGTCATATGCATATTTCCCGAAAAGGGGTCATATCCCATAACCGATACATTATTGCCTTTTAGAGGAAGATTCAAATCCCCTGAATACTTCTTTTTGTCAAATTTCGAATTAAAGAGCACAACATCTTGTGAAACAAAGTTCTTCAACTTGCTGCCTCCTGTATTATAATAATTGTAATACTTGAAATCGTACTTGCCCGTGGCAGAATTTACTCTAAAACCATCTTTGTTCACAATTAGATTCCCTGTGCTGATAAAAGACACATTATTGTATGGATAATATAAACAGTCCACATCATTGTCCACTTGTATGCTATTGCCAATGCTGACTAAAGAGGAACAAAAACCTTGGAATATATTTCCTTTTACTGTTTCCACATAGTTATCAAGGAAATTAACTACACCAACATCGCCCACATTAGAAAAGACTATCCCGCCAGTGAATAATTCAAATGAGCATTCCCTTAATGTGAACGGACCATTTCCAATAATACCATAGGCAAAATAAGAAAAATAAGATGCATAGGTTTTTGTAATAATCAGATTATTGGATGAGAAATCTCTGAGACACTGATTAACATTCTTGAAAACACAATTATCCACGTAATTGTAATATGACTTAAAATTAGATTTGATACCCGTCTCAAAGTCGATAAACACACACCCGTTGCACTTAATTGGAACTGAATAATGCTTAGTCCCCTCACTGGTTGATGTGCTCAGATCTATAGCAACGGATCCCTTGATAGATGTTTTACCGCGAAGAATAAAACTAACCCCCTCTATCTCGACATAGGGATAACTGGTGTCATATATTACTGTTATACCAGATTTCACTTTACCATCGAAGGAAAAAGACAAGCTACTGGTTTCTCCTCTGGGAGCCTTTATGCCCTTCAATACACGGCATTTGGTCAAGTTAAGGGCATCTGTTCTGTATGTGGCATTGTCAATCTCTACCACTTCAAAATTATCAAGACATCTCTGTATTGCTACTGTATTATCCTTATTGCCAGGATTTGCGCCAAACCACCTGATATGCCCGTTATTTTTCCAATTTCCTGCCAAAGTCACATCGGTTCCGAAAATTTTTACTAAACCCGCTTGGATTTCTGAATCCTGACCAATAATAGTTCCATTGCTGATTGAACCACCCTCAAATTGCAAGACGCAATCGGTCGGTATATTAACATATCCCCGATTCAAGTCAAAGTCATATTGAATGACATAGATGGTGTTCTGCTTGCTGAACATGGATTGAGTAAGGAGATTGATACCATTCACTATGTTTTTTTCTAAAACGACTCTGCCCATACCGCTTTGAGACTGTTGTTTGCTAATAGACGTATAGACCTGATTAGGCAGTCCTCTGACGGGTAAGATAGAAAAACCGTTTCTGTTAGCACCAGTCTCTAGTTCCTCAGCACCTGCAGCACTCAAAGATAGAAGAAAGGATATAAAAAAAGAATAAATGACATTCTTACTCATATTATAATCAAATTCATCATAAATACAGAAAATGGGCTTTCAACAGATTAGAATCTATGTGCGTCAACGTTCTATTGTCAACACTCCGTTAAAAAATGCTTTGATATATTCGTTCAGATCATTTTGGTTGCTTACAATCAACTTTTCGTCAATAAGACTTATGCGCCGGGAAAGATCCCTAACCGCTTCGACATTAAGTGAGTTGACAAATCTTTTGATTGATGCTTTACCACTTGCGTCAATGCAATAGCCACAGTCCATCTCTCTTACCCTATCCGACAAGTATATACCATCCGACACTACGATTGGCTTATTGAAGAACATTGACTCATACAGTTTGTTTGGTTCTGCTATTCTTTCATTCAGCGATGATACCTGATAGCACGAAACCGTGATATCAAAAGTGTCATATACTTCGGGCAAATCCTCAGGGCTTCGGAATGCTCCGTGATAAAAGACATTTTCAAATTGATTCACCAAACCATCTACAGCAGTTTTCATAGGTCCGTCCTTTAGTCCACCCCAAAAATGGAATTCATGCTGGGGAAAACTCTCACCTACTACTCGAGCAAAGTCCAATATTGTCTGATATCTCAGAGAGCCCACAAAACCAAATGCTAACTTATTATTCGTTTCTTTGTTTGCTTTAAATGGCATTCGTGTTAGTGAAGGACTCACTCTATTGGGAATGACAAACACCTTTGGTAATTCCAACCCGAAAAAGGAATAAAAGCCGCCAGAGGTCATCACCGTTGCTACCGAATCTCGTATAATCCTTTTATCAATGGTCTTCAATATCCCCAATATTCGTTTGAACTTAGGGTATGCGTACAGAATATCTGAAATTTCATAAATGTATCGTTCACCCAATAATCGAAGATAAAAGGCATAAAACAGCCCGAAAGCATAGAATACCGTGTTGGTAGAACGACGCTCCCTTCGCACCTTCAACAGGTCTTTGAAGATTTTAATTCCTTTCCCGAAGTATTCATTATCTTTCAACTGGCTCAAGTTGACAACAGTGACATCACTGGGATAGCTATTCACGTCATACTTGCCCCGATCATATCCATATACGATGCAATTGAAACCATACTCCTTCAACGAGGCGACTCTTTTGATACAACGCGGCTGGGACAAGGCCATTGCAAGGAATACTATCGTCTTACCGTTATTCTGCTTGTTCATGCTGCGCACCTCCTTTCATAAAGCAGATGCCAGTACTGTATATCTAACTGATAATCAACCAAATACCAACCACTGAAAGTTCCTTTTAACTTCATTGTCAACTCTTTATCTACTGGTTCTTGGAATAATGATATATTATTTCTCAACTCTTCATCCGTTTTATTCCACCATTCCACTTCTTCCAGAATCTGTATTTGCTCTTCTGTGAAGCGATAGCGAATAATCTTAGCCGGGACACCGGCAACAACTGCGTATGGAGGCACGTCCTTAGTTACGATGGCACCGGCACCAATCACTGCTCCATCGCCGATAGCCACTCCTCCCATCACCATCACCCCGGTTCCTATCCACACATCATTACCGACCGTAACCCGCTTGAAAGGATTGACCGTTTGTTGGTCAGTCCACTGATGCTTGGTCGAGTTATGACGCTCCGTAAAGATCGGAGAAGTAGAAAGCTTGTCTAAGGTATGCGTACCCATACCAAGCCTGACGGCACCGGAGATGGAGCAGAACTTCCCCACATCAGCGTGTACGACACGAGAATTACGCCCCACATAGGAATAGTCACCGATGGTGGAATTAGTCACCTGCGTTTTCCCGTAAACCTTCGCCTTCCGGCTGACCGCAGACTCGCTGTCTATCTTGGTGAAGAGCGAGACTGCCGGATTGAACAGGTTCTTCAGTAGCCCCAAAATATACTTAAACATATATCTTTCATTTATGGTTGATTACATACTGTATTGCCTCCCAGAAACCTTGGGCCATATGCTTGGGTGTTCGGTTTTTGTCATAAAACTCCTTAGCTTTCTCCCCCATCGCTATATATTTATCAGGATTTTCTGCTATATCCCTCACTACCGATGAGAGTTCGCCCTCCGATTCCATCACTACACCATCCACGCCGTTATGGACATTGAATAACTCAACTCCCGTAATCGCATTCTTAGTTGAAATGAAAGGTACGCCATACCCCATACTCTCGAGCACCGTAAGACCGGCTTGTTTCGGCGAAATACAAGCCAACGCCCGAGCGAAATACTTTGCCTTCTCGTTAATATCATAAATCGTGCCACGAAGGACAATCAAATCCTGCATATCGTTCGCCTGAATCCACTGGTTGATGATATCGTAATCCGGGCCTTTGCCAATAATATTGAGCAATGGCAGGTTGCAGGTAGGCCGCAACTCCCTGTACACATCCAGCAGCGACTGGATGCCCTTCTCACGATACAAAGTGCCTATCACCAATAATGTGTCCTTTTTTACTGCCTGTTTTACAGGAGAAACAGCTACGGTATTCGGTGCTACAAACATCTTTTCCCTAGGAATGCCTAAATCTTCATACTTTTTTATGGGATAATCAGTATAGAAAGCAAGAGCATCTGCCTTAGAATAGAAAAAATTTCTTATTCTATCCCATTCCTTATGCTCATCGAAACCTTTCCCCTACGATGCAGATACACCGATTGTGTGAAAAATAACTGGGGTTTTATTAAACCAAGGCAACGTGCTGTATTTCAACCAAGCTATGTTTCCGTAGGCAATCACAGCATCATACTGCCGACATAGTTTTCGTATGTTTGCTTTCTGAAGCACAAACCCCTTGAAGATTCTCGCAGGAAGATATTCGATCCTAAACATCACATCCATTTCCTCCGGAACCTTACCGTCGCCTTCACTATAGGTTACGGTCAAATCACAAAATTTTGCGAGTTCATTCCACACAGGTACCCTATAATGGAATATTCTATTATACAGTATTAATACTTTGGGTTTGTTATAATCCATATCTAACGATGTAAATTATTAAGAAAAAGTTTTGAAAGATTTTTCATCTCTATTAACCTATGCCTTCTCAGGATTAAATAGAGTATAAAATACAGTGTAAGTGTTATTATTAGTGCTATCAATAATCCAATGTATTTTTGTTGCTGGGGTATTTGTGAAATACAAAAATAAGAAATAATGACAATAAAAATAGAGAGCAGTAAATCGCAAATAAATGATGAGAAAAATGACTTGAAATCAAGTTGAATCGTTTTCCATAATTCCATATACCAACTAACAATAAGTGTTATAGATTCACATGTCAAAGTAGCCAATGCTGTCACTAATAACCCATATCTGGCTGCCAGGGTTAAAATAGGCGTTGTAATAATTAGTCGGATTATCACATATTTGAACGACATATCTGTCCTTCCGACCGACACAATTATGTTGTTAATTGGATTGCCAACTGAAACCAGCATACCCCAAATGGCCATTATCGTTAACACAGGAGCAGCATCCGAATAGCTATCACCATATAAACATACTAAAAGATATGGACTTAATGATCCCAGTAAAACACATAGCGGGAAATTAATCAGTGATATTTTACTAATGAATGAATTGTATGATTGACCAAGTTTCTTATAATCATTTTGCATTTCAGCAAAAAAAGGAAGAGCAACTTTATTGGCTATAGAATTCAATAAAGAATAAACCTTAACAACTAATTCTTTAACAAGGTTGTAAACGCCGAGCAAGTCTGCTCCGAGCAGTTTCCCTATTATTATTATATCAAGTTTAGAAGATATATAATCAATAAGTTGTGTACCCGTTTGATATAGTCCTATTTTAATAAGGGGTTTTACCTCACCCAAATTAATATATCTCTGGACTTTTATATATTTAATTCCTGAGAAGAAATTCCAAAGATGAAGAACAGCTGTCTGAAACAGGGTTGACAATATCAGGCTATATACCCCGAATCCTAAAACTGCCAGTATTACAGCCAGAACAAACGATGAAGACGAAGCAACTATATTTCGTATTGCAAGTATTTTGAACGCCTTATTCTTTTGGAGCATGGTGTTGTATAACATACCTATGCCCATAAAGATGAGTGCGGATAAAGAGATGGGTATCAAATATGATAGTGACGGTTCATCATAAAAAGCAGCTATAAGGGGCGAAATCGCTATCGAAACCAAATATATAACGGCAAATAAAATCAATTGAATCCAGTACAAAGAACTAAACTCCTTTTCCGAGAGGTTGCTTTTGTGCATAACGACCGCTGAGAAACCCAAGTCAGCCATTGTGTGAACAATACCCAACACCATTGTCACAATCGCCACTATTCCGAATTCGCTCTTGGTCAAAAATCTAGTAAGAACTACCAAGGATAGAATCTGAAACAATGCAGCCACGCCTGTCGAAACCGACATCCATGCAGTGCCGTTGACAACTTGTCTAGTATTAATCCCCATATATTATCAATTCTTTGAATAAAACAACTTTATTGCTGCAAGAAGCGAGATAGCTTCTATTATCTCAAAGGGATTAGAAGATTCTTTTAGTTTCAATATATCTCTTCTCAATTCATTATCCTCGATTGCATCTATATAATCAAAATAGGAATACAAATGTTTTCTTAATTCATTATTTGTCTCTAAATAGTAGCCTATCGGATTCATATTCTTTTTATTATACAAACCTCTATTTCCCACCAAACGGTTGTAAACAAACAATGGAATTTTATTTATAGGTATTTCTCTATCTGACAATCTTATACTAGGTGTAGTTATCTTAGCCTGAATGCCCGTCCAATCATATTTAGCAGCTTTTGGATACTTATTTAAAATCCACTTCTTATAGATATAATGATTATATCTATACTTTGCAGGAATACTCAAACATTTTTCAATAAAACTCAAGTTATAAAAAGGGGAGTACATTTCTGTATAGGAATACTCCGACATGTTTCCATTATTTGTGCCCGGTAAGTAACGACAATAATAAAAACCTATTTCTTTGTTCGGAAATGATGGCACATCAATTTTATCAATTCTATTTAAGAATGATGATGTATATGCTCCATCTCCGAATCTATATTCCTCCTTAGGACTTTTCATATGTGTACTTATAACAACATCCCCTAGTTGTCCTGTATGTATCATGCCAACCTCATCAAAATTCAAAAGCTTATACAGACTGTAACTATGAGAAAGACCATAATAAAGTACATTACCACCTGTTAACCGTGTAATTTCATCAACATTATTAAGCCAAAGCCCATTATCAAGAGCTTTAAATACCCATTCGTGTTTAAGGTCTGAAATTATTTGCTGAGGTACTTTTTGATCTAAAGATCCCGTTTGTGCGAATGTGTAATTAATTTGATCTGAATACCCCATTTCATGTGCAACCCAACATGTCATTCTTGAATCAAGCCCGCCACTTAATGCAACAAGATGTCTGTATCCATACTCTTTATCCTTTTCGAACTCTTCTCGTATTGCTTCCTTAAATGTGTAATCAATTAATTCAATGGCTTCATTTTCATCAACATTTTCCTCGTCATTTCTTAATGAATAATACTGATTAATTGTAAGAATGCCATCCTCTACCACAATATAGTTTCCTGGTTTTATTACGTTTATCTTTTCACACAAAGTTCTGTCTCCAAGCATAAATCCATAAGACAATAGCAAATATGAGCTTGTGCGATCAAGCGAATAACATATATTATTTTTTTTAAAATAGTCATATATTTCTGATATTAGTGTTGAACATACAATTCTATCATTATCATAATAATAATAAATGAACTTTGTCCCCAACTGGTCTGTAAATGCAATGTATTTTTTTTCTTTCTTATCAAATAAAACGCCACCGAAAGAACCTCTGAGCTTTTCAAAAAACAATTCGCCATTATTTAAATACATTTCCCATAAAACAGAATGCCATTCATTATTTTTATATTCTTTCAATATATCTTTTTTATTAAGAATGATACCGTCTAATATTATAATACAGCGCTCATCTTCAAAAAAAACCTTGTCGTCTAGGAATTTATTATTCGTATAATTCCTAGCATCTATTTCGTAGCCTACCTTTTTATCAAAGTGTAAGCTCATATAAAAACCAAACTTCTTCATAAAATCTATCTCTTCAAAAGCTATTCAAATTTGGAATCAATCTTATCAAATCACAAATGATCTTACAATCATTGCAATTCTTTCGACATCTTTCAAATCTAATTCATAAAATAACGGTAAACGCACTAGTGTTTCTCCATACCTGTCGCAATTTGGCAACTCACGTCCGTCATGCTTGTCATGATAGAAAGTGCTAGAATGAAGTGGTAAGTAATGGAACGTAGTCTGAACACCATTCTCCTTAAGGTAATTCATAAATGCCGTCCTATATTCCAATGACGGGCAAAGCACATAATACATATGAGCATTATTGGTCGCATAATCCGGCAATTCGGGAAGGATAATACCATTATTTAAATGACCTCTCAGCACCTTATCATATGTTTTCCAGATGGCAAGTCTCTTCCCCTGTATATCATCCATTTGCTCCAACTGAGCCCAGAGATAAGCAGCATTAAACTCGGATGGTAAGAAAGAGCTACCCATATCACACCAGCCGTACTTGTTTACCATTCCACGATAAAACTCAGCACGGTTAGTACCCTTCTCCCAAATAATTTCTGCACGACGGATGAAATGTTCATCATTTACCACTAACATACCTCCTTCACCGCTACTGATATTTTTGGTTTCATGGAAAGAAAAGGCACCAAGGTGTCCAATACCACCAAGGGGCTTACCCTTATAAAATGAATCAATGCTGTGAGCTGCATCCTCAACCACAAGAATACCTCTTTCGTTTGCAAACTCCATAATGGCGTCCATATCACAAGCCACTCCAGCATAGTGAACCACTGCTATAACCTTGGTACGGGGGGTCACCAGTGGTTTAATATTATCCAGCGTAATGTTCGGATTATCTACGCCACTATCGGCAAACACCACTTTTGCTCTTTCACGAAGGAAGCACAATGCCGTCGAAACAAATGTGTAGGAAGGGACAATCACCTCATCGCCAGGCTTCAAATCACATAACATAGCACACATTTCCAATGCATCTGTTCCTGAAGTACATAGCAAAACTTTCTTGAAACCATACTTTTCTTCAAAGAAACGATGACACTTCTTTGTGAACTCACCATTACCAGACATCGTGGTAGAATGACATACTTGCTCAATGTATTTCAACTCACGCCCCGAGCAGTAGGGTTTATTAAAAGGAATAACCATATTAATTAAATAATTTTATATCATTTTTGAAATTATTGTATATACAATTTACAATTCATTCAAAAGTATCTTTAATAAGTTTTAGCTGAAGCTCTTTACTGTAGTTTTTCATCAAGACTTCACGGTTGTGCTCAACTTCTTCAGGCTGTAATGGCTGTTTTATTGTTTCCGTTGTTAACTCATCCATGTCAAATATTATCAGCCCCAACCTCTTATAAAATGAAAGCAGCGGATTTACCTTATTTAGAAACACCTTTCCACCAAGATATAAAGACACCAAAATATTTCCAACAGCTTCCTGACGATAATGAGGATATATAAAAACATGAGCAGATGACAATAATTGATTATATTCATCAAGGGGCAAATAGTCTGTTATTGGCATGAATCTCTCGCCTAATAATTTATACCCTGTCTCCTTCACATAGTCTGCATACTTCATATTACCATAGGATAAAGGAACAATAACCTTACTATCTCCAATATTAATCTTCGATAGGAATTCAAAAGCCTCTTTGTGATTTCCTGATACTGACGAAGAATTGCCTACAATAATATTTTTACCAAGTTCTTGACAATGCATCATATTGGCTTGTACGACTTCATCAATAGGATAATAAAAGAAATTCCTGTATTGTAGATGTTTCAGCTCCGGATAGTATGATAAAAGAAGCGAGTACTCATCGGGCATACTGTCTGGAACAAAATAACGAATACGCATTAAAGCAGGAATAACTTGGTTTATATAGTATTTACTATATATATTCTTGATACATCTATAAATGATTTTTGGAACTCTTATATGGCTAAATCGCCAATCTGTATCCTCTTCGTAAAAAAGTTTATAACCTCTAGGTTCTAAAAGTTTGACAAACAAATCCGCCCCCCATTCTATCCAATAAACTTTTTTATGTTTTACCTTCTTTATGAATTTTGCAAAATTTAAGTTCAGAGTGTGTAGTATAATTGAGTCGTATTGGCTGATAGCCCCAACAGCCTCCCAAAAATCTCGTGTGCCATATTCAGTAAAAATAGGCTTATCGGACTTAACGTAACGCGGTCCATTTTCCGTTTTTACTAAAACTATATACTTATTTTGTCCAGGAAATACCTGTTCAAAAGATTCGATACATCTATCGATTACCTTTTCATCTAAAGATAAATGTAAAATCATATTAAACGCTTAAAAATCATCTGTAAAATTCATGAATATTTTTTTATTTCCAAATCCCCATTCTCTCTTTGGGGTATCTTAAATTCATTAAAAATACTTGAATATGGATAATAACGATAATATCCTGGGGTTCCCTCAATATCTGCAAAATACACCCTCGCTTTTACTCCAGTAAAAAAAAGTAGAGCTATAAGAAAAACCAGAAAAGGTTTTCCTTTTATGCGGATTCTGATCCTATTAAACAAATCGACGAATAATACCAAACTAAATATTTGAAAATAGTTATTAAAACGATATATTATAGGCATGTATGCCGACACCACATATATAATCATAGAAAACATACATACTGCAAGGAATGCCCTCGTTACCTTTTCGCTATAGATCTGATATCGAATAATTATAAAGGGTATAACCACATTTAAGGTCAAATTAAGCATGAAGGATACGGGTGAGAAAGATTCTGTGGTATCAACCTTCGAAAAATAGTAATAAGACCTAGATTCCAAAAAAGACAACTCCATTGAGATCTGATATATCTGTTCCTTAAGTAGAGAGGAAAGTTCAATTACAATAGCAATTATTGCCAAGAAAATAATTGTCGATTTTTTATTTATCGGTATCCACGTAACTAATGGGACAAGCAATAATGCCAAGGCTGAATAATGGAATAGACAAGCGATGCCTACGCAAATAAGATACTTGATATATGACTTGTTATCCAAAAATGCAAATGATAGTAAGAAAATTGAGATACAGATGCCTTGCCTGAGAATCTCAAAATTCAGGGCAGGATACACTATTACATAATACAATAATAACGAGGAAAAGAAATGGTTGGCATATCTTTTTAGAAATGTGATTACTGCATAATTGGTAAAAAAGGCAAGTATCAATTGAACGACATAGAAACTGAGATGTAAACTTTTACAAACAGATATCAACAAATACCATCCAAATAGATACTTATCTCTGAAATAACTGGATGGATATCCATAGTATTCATCCATATAAGATAAAGTATCTGTACCTACCCTATACCTCAATCCCGCTAACAGCGAAAGCATAATGAATGATACTACAACGGCAACTTTACGCGAGTATTTCTTTGATGTTCCATTATAGCTATGATCAAAAGCAATCGTGAAGCCTAAAAGAATTGCAAATACAATAAAATAAATCATGCTCCTATATGCTCTTCTCTGCCATTAATCGTATTATTCGAATCTGTCAAGTATGCTTACTGAATTAATTTCTTCTTTCATCTCATCAATGACCTTCAACAAGTATTGCCCATACTGATTCTTCAGCATAGGTTTGGCAATTTCACGCATCCTTTCTTCGGTAATCCAACCCTGACGATAGGCTATTCCTTCCAGACAGGCAATCTTAAGTCCTTGCCGTTTTTCGATAGTCTCAACAAAAGTTGATGCTTCAGCCAAAGAGTCGTGAGTACCTGTATCAAGCCAGGCAAATCCCCGACCAAGAAGTTGAATCTTCAACTCCCCGTCCTTCAGGAACTCCTGGTTCACCGTTGTAATCTCCAACTCCCCACGGGCAGAAGGTTTTATGTGCTTCGCCACATCCACAACCTTATTAGGATAAAAATAGAGTCCTACAACTGCATAGTTAGATTTGGGCTTGGCGGGTTTCTCTTCAATAGAAATACAATTCCCCTGCTTGTCAAACTCTGCAACGCCATAACGCTCCGGATCGCTCACCCAATAACCAAAAACAGTTGCCTTCTTATCCTGCTCTGCGGCACGGACCGCAGCCTTCAGTTTGTCTGTGAAGTAGCCACCATAGAAAATATTATCTCCCAGCACCAAGCAAGCACTATCGCTTCCGATGAACTTTTCACCAATGATAAACGCCTGCGCTAATCCGTCTGGTGATGGCTGTTCGGCATACTCAAAGTGTACGCCATAGTCAGAGCCATCGCCCAACAGCCGTTTGAATCCGGGCAGGTCGTAAGGAGTAGAGATAATCAAAATATCCCTAATCCCTGCCAGCATCAATGCACTGATGGGATAATACACCATCGGTTTGTCATATATCGGGAGCAATTGCTTGCTCACGCCCTTTGTTATCGGGTAAAGTCTTGTGCCGGAGCCTCCGGCAAGTACGATTCCTTTCATAAATTCACGTTGTTCATTTATGCACTATTGGCGGCACCTCGGAATAGCTCATACAAGTATAGCTCTCCACTCGGTTTGCACAATAGGTCATATATCGTTATTATATCGTTTGTATTGCTTCAATATTACCATTTCCTCACCTCACCTTCCCATGTGTATTCACTTCTTTCCAAAACTTATACAGCGGCGAAGTAGGGTCTTCCTCGGCCTAGATAATGCTCGACAGGTCGTAGTACATGGAGTAGTAGAAATCAAACTTCACAAAGATGTTTGATGGATGATTCGTGATGGATGATGTGTGATAAAACTCACTTGATTGCATCTGACAATGGTGTCAAATCCATATCTATAATATCCATATAATCAATTTTACTTTGACTATCTACACTATATCGCAATGTTACTCGAATAGTGGTCTCCGAATCAACATTGTATGTTTCTTCTTCAGTATTATACCATTTACCGTCCTCTCTATCATACGTAGCAAAATCGTAGTTTACATATTCTACTTCTACCTTAAACCTAACCTCTGGTTGTATTTCAAACTCTACAACATTTCCATTAACACTAAGGACTTCATAGTCTTGTTCGTCAATATCCACAGAGACATCATCAATGGAATGGTAAGAGACTTCTGTAAGGTTCAATAATGTTGTATAAAGTCTGAAATCATCAAGATAATCTACAACAGCATCCTTAATCTTGGGTTCCAAGAACATCTTTTCTGAATAGAGTTTCTTTAAGACACCGTCTAGCGCGACTCCTTCTGCCACCTTATTGCTAACATATCGTCTATAATCCTCATACTCAAGATATTCACTCTCATATTCAAACATATCTGAGTCTTTTGACAGAACAACTATTATGTCGTGTATCTCTGCGGCATACTTCTCTAGAGAGGTAAGTACAAATGCATCAGGGAACTCATCTTTTTTCTTTCCTTCTCCGAAAGGCTTTTTCTTCTCAAAATAATCTGTAAAAACCTTTGCTGCATTGGTACAATAGGTATAATCGAGAATCTTTGTCTTACTTTCCGCCAAGAAATAGTCAAAGAGTTCGTAGACATATTCGATTTCTTTCTTCTTATCGGTGCTTCTACGCCATTGGTCTGTTTCTGGATGATTACGGAATATCAAACAATCCTTCTCAAAACCCTTCCACGCTTCACGAACATTTTGAGCAATCTTACTACGGACCTCCTGAATGGTAATCTCAGTAGTTACCAGCTTTATCTTGCCTTCCTTGGCCAGCTGACACAAGGTATTAATACGATTGCCCGGTGCAAAGAAATTCTCTTCCCTGAACAAACTCGTATCGATGAATACCATATCTGGAAAGACCATACAGCTAATTGTTAATTTGTTAACCGTAAACTCTCTATTATTCGACTCTCCACTCTCTTGCTATAGCGTCAGTTGGATTCAGCACCTTGTTATTCGTTCTGGCAGGCAGTATCGAACTGCAAACTATTGTTCCACCTGTGCACCAACTTAACCGTAAACTTAGATATGATAAACACCCTCCAACGGGCAGATGTTATGGCAATCCAGTATCACCTTGCCCTTCAGCTTATCCCAGTTCTGCTTGATATGGTCATGCTTCACCATAATCACTACCATATCCACCTCACTAAGGAACTGGTCGAAGTCCAAAATCTGGTTCTTTACAATCTCTTTCTCCGTGAAGAAGGGGTCAAAGGTCTTTAGCGGTCTTGCCAAGTGACGCTCCTGGATGTCGAGCATCTGCAACGTCGGACTCTCACGGATGTCGTCAACATTCTCCTTGTAGGTCAATCCATACAGACCCACGCGACGATTGTCGGTAATACCGTGCTCCTCCATAATCTCGTGGATGCGCTCCAGCACGAATACTGGCTGGTAGTCGTTGGTTTTCATGCTCTCGTCAATGACTTTGGCCAGCTGGGGATAGTCACCCACCAGAAACCACGGGTCAACAGAGATGCAGTGGCCACCCACACCGGGGCCGGGTTGAAGGATATTCACACGCGGATGCATATTGCAAATCTTGATAATCTCGTACACATCCATATTGTCATGACGGCAGATGCGGCTCAGCTCATTTGCAAATGCAATGTTCACAGCACGATAGGTATTCTCCACCACCTTTGTCATCTCAGCGGTACGGATGTCGGTCACAACAATTTCGCCCTGACAGAAGGAGGCATAGTACTGCTTCACCTTCTCGCCAATCTCGCGGCTATCAGCACCAATGGTGCGGTTGTTGTGCAGCAGTTCATACACCATATTGCCGGGGATGATACGCTCAGGTGCGTGAACAAGGTTGATGTCCTCACCTATCTTGAATCCGTTGGCTTCAATCACTGGACGGACGAACTTGTCAATGGTTCCGGGGCTAACAGTGGATTCCACAACGACGGTTGCACCCTTCGGGCATACCTTCATCACTTCTTTGACAGCGGCTACAACATAGCAAGCATCTACTTTTTTGCTGAACTTGTCATAAGGAGTAGGAACAGAGACAATATACATATCCGTCTTCTGGTACTCTGTAGTAAACTTGATTCCCTTAGACAAAGCAGCCTGAAACAGTTCGTCAAGTCCTTCTTCTTTAAAGGTCGTCTTGCCCGCATTAAGCGTTGCCACAAGTTCCTTGTTATAGTCCGTACCAATGACCTCCACACCGTGCGAAGCCATCATCAATGCTGTGGGCAGTCCAATATAGCCCAGTCCAATTACGTTAATCATATTGTTAGAATGTTTATTATTATCTATATTGAGATGCGCTAAAGCGCAGAAATTTGCCAAAAATCTATTTCAAAATTGATCAAAAATCTCTTGTCCTAAGCGTTAACTGTTAACTGATAATTGTTAAAATGTTAAATTTTAGGCTCCGTATCTTTCTACCTTCTCCCCTTTCAGCGCCCGCACAATTCTGTCGCAAGCTTTACCATCGCCGTAAGGATTGACAGCCTTGGACATCCGCTCGTATGCCTCGGCATCGTCGAGCAGGGTACTCACCTCGCTGACAATGAGGTCGTGGTTAGTGCCCACAAGGTGCACGGTGCCGCTCTTCAGGGCTTCGGGGCGCTCGGTGGTGTCGCGCATCACGAGCACAGGCTTGCCCAGGCCGGGGGCCTCTTCCTGAATGCCACCACTGTCGGTGAGCACCACGGTGCTCTTCTCCATCAGATAGACAAACTCCAGATACTGCAAAGGCTCAATGAAGAAAAAGTTTTCGTACTTCGTCAAGTCCTCGCCAAACACCTCGTGGATGGGCTTGCGCACATTGGGATTGAGGTGCATAGGATAGACAAAGTCCACATCGGGGTACTTCTCGCTGATGTCTTTCATCGCCGTCACCATCGAGATGAAGCCGTCACCGAAGTTCTCTCTACGATGTCCTGTAATCAAGACTAGCTTACGTCTTACAGGCAGACCGCATAAACGACTGACGTCGTAGCCTGCGGCACGAAGGACGTTCTCTTGCTCTGCAGCCAGCTTCGGGTCGCTCTTGAGTTTCTCCACGACCATGTGAAGGGCATCGATCACGGTATTACCTGTGACAAAGATCTGGCCTTGTGCCTTCTCGTCCAGTAGGTTCTGCTCGGAGAGGGGCGTAGGGGCAAAGTCGTAGGTAGCGATGCGTCCTGTTATCTGGCGGTTCATTTCCTCTGGCCAAGGGCTATAGATATTGTGTGTACGTAATCCTGCCTCTACGTGACCAACGGGAATCTGCTGGTAGAATGCTGCCAGAGCAGCAGCTGTACTGGTGGTGGTATCTCCGTGTACCAGTACCACATCGGGCTTGCATTCTTTGAACACGTCGCGCATACCCGTCAGCACGCGGGCGGTGACATCATACAGGTCCTGCCCCTGCTTCATGATGTTCAGGTCGTAGTCGGGCTTCACATCGAAGATGGTAAGCACCTGGTCCAGCATCTCGCGGTGCTGCCCCGTCACGCAGACTATCGTCTCAAAATCCTCAGGATACTTCTGGAACTCCTTCACCAACGGGCACATCTTGATGGCCTCGGGACGGGTTCCAAACACTAACATTACTTTCTTTGCCATTACACTCTGTATATTTCGTTATTATTATCTATGCTAAAATGTTAATTTGTTAACTGTTAATTGTTCAATGTTTGGCAGATGGCCAACTTTGGTTAAGGGTTAAGGGTTAAGGATTTAGGGTTATTTCCTTTTCCCGTCCTCAATCTTTTCCTTCATTGTCTTTACTATAGAGGCCAACACCTTTAGGATTCTTTCAATATCTTTATTTAGTGAATCAAATTGGTCATCGTTGAGATAGCCATTGTCGTGAAGGAGGTTGAGCCAGAAGTCAGTTTCATCTGCTTCTTTGTACGCTATTGACATCTTGCTTAAGAAGTCGGCTTCAGACTGAGCGTGCTTACTTTCCCTCACATTAGCACCTATTGAGGTGCCACATCTATATATCTGCTTAGACTGTACGTATTCTTTGTATTCTGCATCCTCAGTAAGGTACTGGAACAAACGGGTGATACGACATCCAAAGTCATAACTCAGTTCATGTATCCCAGCTTTTCCCTTCTCTTCTTCCTTCATCAAGGGAGCTAATTGACCGCGCTTTGGCTTATAACGGATTGGTTCATTGTTCAAAGTTAATGGTTCATGGTTAGAACCTTTACCTTTTCCGCTCCATTGCTTTGTATAGGTCTTCTTTGTGGAGGACATTAGATTAAGGAGAGAAAATATTTAATCTTCAGAAGAAGATGAAGATGTTTGATTCTTGGCGGCAGCACTTGCATAATGATTATATGCCAATCTCAAAACAGCCATCATACGTTCAAAAACCTGATTGATATTTTCCGTAGAAGTCAGGAACTCTTCACAAGTCAACCATACTTCACCATTTGATACAATACTTTTTACTGACTTTATACTTGATGATACATCTATCATCCTTTTAAAAACAGCTATATCACTGGCATCTCCTTTTAAGTCTTCTATCCTCGGTAATAATAATCTTATAAACTGAGGATCATCTTCTTTGCGGTATTGAAACAGAAAATTCAATCCATCAGAGCTGAACTTTACAAGAGTTTCATCAGGGGTATCAAATTGAATACCTTTCTCTGTGAGGAAGGTTATAAACTTTGTTATCATATACAAACCTTAATTTTAAACAGACGGGTTATGAACTATGAACTGGCGTATGATACGCTCCTCTTTACAATAATTACTATCAAAGTAATAATCTGTTGAGCAGTCTTCTGGGAAGCGCTGAAGTATGGATATGTTCTTTCTACGCTGTGCAGTATTGGAAAGGGACAAAACCAAACTAGGTTTCTCTTCAATGACAATCCTGTGCATAGAAATGGTCTTGTTCATATAAGCCAAAATATCTGATGACTTGACAGTGACAAATATCCATTTGTCTGTGTTGTCAGCACAATCTACCCATAAGCTTAACAAATACTGCTGATTGTTTGGCCTGTAATAGCATACAACAAGAGGAGTGCCATCATTTTCAATGTCACCAACACGGACAAGACCTTTGGAGAAGTCCGCGACAGTCTTGTATACTACGGAACCTTTCATCTGTTCTGTAGTATTATAACGCGTTTTCTTCATCTTTATTGCCTTGATTATCCAGTTTAACAATAGGTGTGGGGGCTCCTTCGACCATGTCTTCGGGTTTCACATCTTTATACATCAAAATGTTTACATGTCCATGCTCCCCAGACGGAGTATCGCTTACTCCATGCTCTGGTGTGACATGTATTGGCTGTATATGTCCTCCTTTTTGTTCATCAAATTTCAGTCCAGCCTGTTCACCTCGTCTGCTTACTCGTATTACTCTAACCTCATTGTAGGCCGCTATTGCATTTTCGGGTGATGTATAAGCAGAGAGTGCATAGCGTTCAATGAAATCAACCTTTTCTTCAAAAGTGGCCTCTTCAATATTTATATTGGGTACATTGATTGGGTTCTCAGCCTGAACAACAAAATCACATTCGTTGATAGGATTATGACACCAACGCCATAAATCCTGGTCTTTAGGGGAATATACCTGCTCTATTATTTCTTCAAAAGGAGCAAGCGCATCTTTATATTCTAACTCTTTATCCATGGAGTATTATTAGAAATTACAATTAATCGAAGCTGATAATGTTCCACCGTATCGTGAATCATCAGTCTCACCAAACTCAATCATAATGTTCCCATCTTTCCGGGTAGTTAGGCACTTGCGAGTTTCCTTTTTCATATTAGAGTTGTTATATACCGGATAACCTTTTGTTTTGTTATCATACTTATCCGTAACACTTGTTTCACCCTCTGATGTGTCAGATATAACTGTCAGATAAGGGTTTACCAAGGTTACGAAGTCATCATAATATCCTGACTCGCGTCCGTGATGAGCTGCGACTAAGACGTAAGCATTCTTTATAGCCTCCTTAAAGGACTCTCTTGCCATTAATTTTTCAAAGGATGCTTTCTCATTATCCCCGCAAACCACAATTTTTGCATTGCCAAGCTGCAAAACAACGATAGCACTAAAATTATTCTTATTTGACTTGTCGCACAAAGAGGTAGAGAATACTCTTGCTGTCAATCCGTCAAATGGATTGCCCGAAGAAGGCTTCTCATCTTCAGTTAATGTTCCTGTAAAACTTTCGGTAAAATCACAATAGTTTACAAAATCATCTTTTTCACCCTCGCGAGCACTTGCCACAAGTTCCTCTCTAGAGAAATCTTTTACTCTCCATAAAACTTGCGGATAGCCATAATTAATGTTTTGTATGTCACTAAAGTGATCGTGATGTGGATGTGTAATCACCATATATCCTACTGTCTTAAGCAACAAAGAGCGTAATGGACTTACCCCTGCTTTAGATCCCAGATCAATTACAATGTATTTTCCGTTAGGCGCAGCTATGTGGATAGCAAGACCAAGCTCCACATCCCACACCTTCATAACCGCTGTTTTTGCCATAATTATTTCTTCAATTTAAGATACTCTGTTAACACCTCTTTTGCATAATAATATGCGCTCTCTTTAAAACGATTCCAAGAAAGAATCAAGACAGCAATAGACAAAAGCCATGAATACCAAACATCATAGAACAAACACTCAACAGCAATTGCTACAAATATCGCAGTTGTCAAAACAACTCGTGAAAGTGCATAATTGCCGTTAAAATCTGATACGCGATTATCCTTATTAGAGTTTACCATCCGCATGGCATAACCAAACATCTTGTCTGTTGTAGCTTCAGCGTCACCAGTATCTTTCTTTAATAACTCTACTGCTTGTAGGGGAAAGTAAAACCGTACTTTTCTAGTTCCGGTCCACTGCTGGCCTTGTACTGGTGTTAAAAGCTTATCCGAAGGCTTTCCACAAATGGTCTTAAAACAACAAGGGTTCTATCAGGCTACTAATTGCATTAAGAAAATAGCCCACCACATATCCAGCTGGTATTACAACCCACTCGTTGATTTCCCAGTTTGGGAACAACAATATCCAGACAACATAGAAAACAACTATGCCAACTGTCAAGTTTGATAAAAGGTCGTAATACTTAAAACTCATATTAATATCGTTTATGAATGCTTTGTGCCTATATGTCTCTCCCACTTGCGTCAGGAGCCGTGCTCCTGTCATTTAATCCAGCCGGTGGCGGAGTTTACGGAGCCACGGGCTGTACCGCTTTCCTTAGCGGAAGGCTCTAATGGCTGCTTGCAGACATTTGTGCCTGGAGCGGTTGCTCATCGGCCATCGGCCACCTTGTCTTTTTTTACCTTATTCTATTCTCTCTCGCCCATCGGCCATTTATGGTGAGCCCGTCGAATCATCGACCTTACATCTACCTTACCACTATCTTCCTTCGACAACCTCAGGATAAATCCTTCTTCTTTGATAGTTGTTTTAACGTTTCTATATCACCACGAATGAGGGCTTCTTTCTTGGCTCTGCTCCATCCGTGGAGCTGTTGCTCTCTCATGCGTGCCTCATGTTGAGCTTCGCTCTTCCTCCTCCTTGCAAGGCATAGATTAAGCAAGCTTATCTCTGCTCTTGCTTGATTTCATCTTCCTCCTTTTCGCTCGGGAAAGCTCATGCGAGCATGGCTTTGCTCTCACTCATGCGTCGGTTCGATCGTCGGTTCGTTCTCGTATTGACCGTGTCGAGCCTGCTCACGCTCGTGGGTAATCAAGCAAGCTTATTATTGCTCTCGCTTACCCGCAATGTTAACTGTTACCTTGTTAATTGTTAAATGTTAAAAGCGCGGATCTCCCTCTCATCTCCGTGGGATCTCCGTCACATCATCGTCACATCCAGCTCGGGTCTGAACACGAATCGCTCGAATTGCACGAATATCTCTTTTCTTTATTTGAACACGGATTACACTGATTGAACGGATATTTATTCCTGTTTCTCCCTCATCCCTGTACATCCGTCAGATCCGTGTTCGTTATCGTTATTCCCACGCTATCCGCACGTATCTTCTTGACCAGGTCGGTCTTCGACCTCAAAATCCATCAAAAATCTATTCAAAATCTCTCAATAACTCTTGCTGAAGATTTTCTCAGATTTTATTCCATATTTTCTAAAAATTTGACTTCGTCTTCCTCCTCCTTGCAGGGCATAGCTCAAACAAGTTTGGCTCTGCTCCTGCTTCGTTCGTCGGTTCTTGCTCGAAGAACAATCACATCTTTTTAATACGCTTCGCGTAGAAATCTATCAAAAATCATTTTCAAAATCTGTCAATATGCTGTTGAGGGATTATTTATTCCCTCATTTTCGCTCGCTCAAACTACACCTCTATCGATTGGACAAACCGAAGCGCACCGATGACGCGTGCCGTATGAAACGACAACTGATCGTATGTCTTATAAGCCTTCAGCTGTAAAATGGCGGCCTCGGCACTCAAAACGCCACTCTCGAACAGGTTGACAGTGGTGAAGACCTTATCATTGGCCACAGACCCCTGAACCAAGTCATAATTGTGTCCGCGAGATTTGCGGCAGTCGGTTACAAAGTAGAGCCAGGCTTCATCAGCACCGGTGAACTTGCGTATGTTCAACTCCGGATTGTCAAGCAGAGTTTCATCGAACTCATAAACACTGACCACCGCCTTGCTAGCTTCTTCCCGCTCCTGTTTGATGTGGGCCCAGCGCACAGCCTGTTCATAATTACTGGTCGTGTAGAACCCCTTACCGAAGTCGGCATTCGGGCGACCCGGGCGGAGTGAAGGTTTCCTGACCGCCACTGATGAGCCATGATATAGTTTAATCATCTTTTTCTCCTGTTAATAAACCGCTGGATATCATCAAGCACATATTCAATTCCCTGCGTATGAAGCAGATCATAGTTATCGATGACATACTCGTCAGCACCCGACTCTTTGAAAATCACCCAAGCGCGCATTCCGCTTATCCGCTTACGTGTTGCGTAGTTTTCCAGACAATAGGTGTAGAACTCGAACACCTCTTTGGGAACATTCCTACGCTGGCGGTTGCGCCACATTTCAAACTCATCGTACAGGGACTCCGTGCTCAGATACCACCACTTGGCATTTTCATCGTATAGTCTCTCGTACATCGGGTTCACATAGATGTATACCAAGGCATCATCCAGCGAAATACGCTTCACTCTGGAAACATACTCCGCCAGTTGCGAGATTTTAATCGGAATGATATTATCTTCGTATACACCCATACAACACTTCAGTATGTTTTATTTTTTCGAACGTCAATTAAAATGATTTTAGGTCAAAGCGGGTAGTAGCCAGTGTATTGCATGCTATCGCGATACTCTTCACTATATCGGATAATATTCAGCGGTGTTCAGTTCCCCTTTTCGGGGTTCTATGAGGCCGCGGTCGACGAGAACAGCGACATGACGGTCGATGAGACTTTGTGGGATGCCGGTAGACTCAGATATCTTGGGAATGGAGTATCCAGGGTGACCTACGACGCAGGCAAGGACTACACGCTGAATAGCGGTGAGGCCTTCAATGGGACGGATAATGCCTTCATCGAGACTGACGGACAAGTGACCGCTGAGGTCTTCTTGCAACGGCGAATTTTGCGAATTACGCGAATTATCTTTTTCAGAAGTCGGAATTGCCTCTTCGCTCACGGACGGTTCTTTTTTGCTCGCAGAAAGCGCGGAAACCGCAGAAATATTTTCTCCCGAACTCAAATTATCGTCCTGAGCTTCTTTCAACGGCGAATTGCTCGAATTATCTTTTTCTGAACTCGGAATTACCTCTTGATCTGTTTTCGAACACGAATTACACGAATTGCTCAAAGCTTCTTTTTGGCTCGCAGAAAGCGCGGAAATCGCAGAAAATTCTTCTCGGGTCGAATTACTCGAATTTTCTTGTTTGCTTTTGGCGAGGGCTTGTTGTTTGTCGAGTTGGCGGGCTTGGGTCAGGCGACGGGCTGCAGTCTGCATGAAGGCGGCCGCGGAATCGGTTGTACGGCTGGGTTCCTTGTCAATGCCAAGCTTTGGTGTGCCGTCATCGTGGAAGTCCGAAGTGTTCTCTGGCTGTTTGTCGCTGTCCTTGATGTAAGGCAAGACTCGCTTCAGGGCTTCGTAGATTTTCGCAGCTTCGTCTGTGCGGCCCTCTCTTAGACGCTTCTTGAAGATATCAGCAGCCGTCCAAAACATACAGAGCGATGTGTAACGTCCCTTGTGGGCGGCGTACATCGGGCGTATGGCGTCGTAGGCCTCCTCTATCTTGCCTTGCTTGCGGAGCTCGAAAATATCTCTGACGGTCATCTTTTTGTAAAGGTTAAAGAGTAAAGGTTAAAGGTTAAAGAGGTTTGACTGAAGTTTGGCAAGCTCCTTGGGAGTGGTCGTGCTACGCACTCAAAATCTTTTTAAAATCCTTTTTAAAATCTTTCAGATTATGTTCGCGGAAAGGGTACTGAAATTTTCGGAAGCGGCAAATTCCTTGTATTGAGTGTCACTTCGTGACAGAAATCTTACAAATCTTTTCAAATCTTTCAAATTTTTTTTGGAAACCTTTTTTTCTTGGGTTGTGCTGCGCACTCAAAATCTTCTATTTCATTAGTCGTTTTCTCGCCTCAGCATACAAGCAAGCTTGTCTGCATTCGGCTTAACGAAAACGTTCGTTTTTTTTCAAATCTTTTAAAACAGGTCTGTTTGATTTGTATAGATTTGATGGATTTCTCGCCGCAGGCAACTAAAAACCAAAAATTGGAGGTTGTTTTTCTTCTTTGGTCGTGCTACGCACTCAAAATCTTTAGAAAATCTATTTTAAATCTATCAAATTATATTTAAAGGTTAAAGGTTATCGGTTAAAGAGTAAAGAGGTTTGACTGAAGTTTGGCAAACTCCTTGGGTGTGGTCGTGCTACGTACTCAAAATCTACCGAAAATCCATTTTAAAATATACCAAATTATATATTCGTAGGTAACCTTTTTCTTGCAGAAAACGCTGATTACACAGGAATAATTTTGTCTTGCGTAGCCTTTTTGCCATTTCTGCCTTTACTGCGGGGCTTCAATACCTAATCGCGCTTGAAGATGTCGCGGGTATAGACTTTGTCGCGGACATCATCCAAGACTGAGTCATATCGGTTGGCGATGATAGCTTGGCTTTGGGCTTTGAACTTGGCGAGGTCGTTGACCACCAGGCTGCCGAAGAAGGTTGTACCGTCATCGAGGGTGGGCTCGTAGATGATGATGTTGGCACCTTTGGCCTTGATACGTTTCATCACGCCCTGAATGGCACTCTGGCGGAAATTGTCGCTGTTGCTCTTCATCGTCAGACGGTAAACTCCGATCGTTGGAACGGAGAGCGGAGAGCGGAGGGCGGAGAACTCGTTATTCTGCGAATAGCCATAGTAACCGGCCATCTTCAACACCTGGTCGGCAATGAAGTCCTTGCGGGTGCGGTTGCTTTCAACAATGGCACTCATCATATTCTGTGGCACATCCTCATAGTTGGCCAGCAGCTGTTTGGTGTCCTTCGGCAGGCAGTAGCCGCCGTAACCAAAACTGGGGTTGTTGTAGTGCGTGCCAATGCGTGGGTCGAGACCAATACCGGTAATGATAGCTTGCGTATCGAGACCTTTCATCTCAGCATAAGTGTCGAGCTCGTTGAAGTAGCTGACGCGCAGCGCCAGATAGGTGTTGGCGAAGAGTTTCACTGCCTCGGCCTCCTTCATACCGATGAAGAGCGTGGGGATTCCCTTTGGGAATGTAGATGTGAGATCGGAGATGTGAGAACTTACCGCCGCATCCTTGCTTGGACCAATGGCACCTTCAACTAAAAGGTCGGCAAACTGGTGGGCTCGTTCGGTGAGCCATTCCATATCCGTTAATGCGCGGATGGCCTCGTTCTCAGCCTCGTACTCCTTTCCGGCCATAATCTTGGGCACACCTACGATAATGCGGCTTGGGTAGAGGTTGTCGTAGAGAGCCTTGCTCTCGCGCAGGAACTCGGGGCTGAAGATTAGGTTGAATTTCTTCACGCCCTTAGTGCGGTACTTGACGTAAAGGCCGCGAGTATAACCCACGGGGATAGTGCTCTTGATGACCATCACGGCATCGGGATTCACTTTCAAAACAGCGTCGATGACGGACTCTACAGCACTGGTGTCGAAGAAGTTCTTCTGGCTGTCGTAGTTGGTGGGGGCGGCGATAACGACAAACTCGGCGTCGCGGTAGCCGGCCTCCTGGTCCAAGGTAGCCCTGAGACTCAACGGCTTATTGGCCAGATAGTCCTCAATATAGTCATCGTGTATGGGCGACTTCTTATTGTTGACCAAATCAACACGCTCTGGCACGACATCAACAGCAGTGACATCATTATGTTGCGCCAACAAAGTGGCGATACTCAATCCTACATAGCCGGTTCCGGCAACGGAAATCTTCATGCAAAAACTTAAACCTTAACGTTAACACAGAATGAAGGAAAAACCACGCCTCAATTCCAACGTTAACCACCTTGGTATGAAAACAAAAAGATAATGCTAAAGCACCCTCAGTCACACTTCACAAAAAATCGATGCCCACTGAGGAATAGCCTTTTTAAAACTTTGCAAAAGTACGTTTTATTTGTGAAACAACAAAATTAATTAAAAAAAAACTTAAAAAGCGCTTGTGCGTTTTCTTGAGTAAAATACATAACTTGCTATTTCCAAAAACTTTACTAAACATTTTGTGAGGTGTTCAAAAACGTTATTTCCTTGTGAACCAAAGTGGACAAGTCACATTTATTAAGATAAAAATCAATCATTTTGAAAAAAATCGGGGGAAATATTTCAATTCAATTGTCGGGGTTGAATATTCTCCTGCTCGCGGGCGAGCGAGATCTGGTAGATCTTGTAGATTTTAAGCTTCTGCTTTTTTTATGTCGCATTTTTATCTCGCGCGGGATTGCTGATATCTCGGGAAAATTATCCTGCTCGCGGGCGAGCGAGATCTGGTAGATCTTGTAGAATTATTCAATCTACAGCGTTAATGCTAATGCAGTTATTATTTCACTTTAAAACAATAAGATGGCAAACTTAAAAAAAGGCAAACTAAAAAGAAAAAAGAGGTCACTCGTGACCTCTTTCGCAGTGGAGTATATCGGAGTCGAACCGATGACCTCTTGCATGCCATGCAAGCGCTCTAGCCTACTGAGCTAATACCCCTCAAATGCGAGTGCAAAAATACAAACATTTTCCAAACCTCCAAAATTATTTTTTATTTCACATGGAATCAGGGTTGTAGAAATGCTTATTTCTACAGAAAACATCCTTTCGCACTTCTCAATTCGCGATTTTCAGTGCAAAACGATATTTTTATTCTCCTGCTCGCAGGCGAGCGAAATCTCGGAAATCTTCTAAGGGCATCTCTAATAATTACTTTTCAAACGGCGTGGTATGCCTGCGAATACCTAATGAGTAAAGAAAATGCAATGAGCAATTAAACGAATTGAGTCCGACATTTGATTAAACTATGAAGGAGGACGTAGCTGCCCACTCGCAGGCTCCTCTACGCGCTCCACAGGAGCTTGTACCAAGCAAAACGCGAATTAAACGATTTACGGGCATTCGCGTTCAAAAAAAATCTCCTGCTCGCGGGCGAGCGAGATCTTGTAGATCTTGTGGATTTTTCTCCTGCTCGGCGTTCCGCCTCGCGAAATCTATAAATCTTATAAATTATTACGCTCGCAAGCGAGCGGATTCTTGACAATTATATTGTTGCTGTTTCTTGTCGTTAAAAATTTATTTATGATAATTCCTGGTCAATTACTGGTAATTCCTGTTTAAACAAAAAAAAATATTTACGGTCATTCACGGGCATTTACGGGCATTCACGTTCAAAAAAAATCTCCTGCTCGCGGGTGATTGAGTATCCTAATGCTCTACGAGCAGAAATCAAACAAATTAAAATCAAATTTTACAAAACCTTTATTTCAAACAAAATATAGACAAAAGCTAAAAATTATTAGCTCGATCACAATTGAAACGAATATACTTCTTATGAGCACCTCTAATAATTATTTAAAACGGCGAATTGTACGAATTAAACGAATTGATATTTAGAAATTTGTTTTGCAAGCAAAAAGCGAATTAAACGATTTACGGGCATTCGCGTTCAAAAAAAATCTCCTGCTCGCGGGCGAGTGAGTATTCTAATGCTCTACGAGCAGAAATCAAACAAATTAAAATCAAATTTTACAAAACCTTTATTTCAAACAAAATATAGACAAAAGCTAAAAATTATTAGCTCGATCACAATTGAAACGAATATACTTCCTATGAGCACCTCTAATAATTATTTAAAACGGCGAATTGTACGAATTAAACGAATTGATATTTAGAAATTTGTTTTGCAAACAAAACGCGAATTAAACGAATTTTTACAGGTTACCTTCTTAAAAAAAATTTGTTTTGCAAGTGGAACTCGAATAGTACGTAACTCTGATGGGCATCTCTAATAATTACTTTTCTAACGGCGAATTAAACGAATTGAGCGAATTAATATGTTGCAATTAAGGAATTTGTTTTGCAAACAAAACGCGAATTAAACGATTTTAGGGGTTGTAATAAATTTATTCCGCTTTTGGCGGTAATGCTAATGCAGTTATTATCGAAAATCAGACATCCCAATTGAAACCGGAGAATGGGTCTCCATTTCTGTTTTCGCCACCGTTCCATCGGTCGGAAGATTCTTCTGCCCGTCCAGTGTCATACTGCTGTCCCTCACTGAGTTCCTGCAGATGGCGCAGGCGACGCATTCCAACCTTCCACAACTTGATATCGAAGTAGATGAACACTACAAAGAGCAAGCCTCCAAGCCATCCCGCATTCTCGCCCATCCCCTCGGGAATCATCAGCAACGCATCGAACGTGCCATGCAGAAACATCGGGTAGAGAAAAGCTTTGAAGAGGTTGGCACCGCGATGCTCTGTATCGAACTTGGCCAGAGCAAAATAATAACCCATAACGACACCAAACAGGAAGTGTCCCGGAACAGACAGCAGCGCACGCATCGACCCCGTTGCTACGGCAGTCGAAAAAGTGTCCTGCGAGAAGACATACATCAGATTTTCAAGACATGCAAAGCCAAGCGACACGAACGTGGCATACACAATTCCGTCGAAATATTCGTCGAAGTCGGCACTCTTCCAAACAGCCCACGACAGCATCAACAGTTTGCACAGTTCCTCGGAACTCCCCGCAACGACGTAGCCGGTATATATACCCCTAAACGCACCCGGAAGCATGCTGCCGCCAAGCATCTCGTATGCCGACGAAAGAAACGATTCAAGAAACACAGCCGGGACAACACTCAGGCAACCAAACAAAAAAGCCTTAATCAGCATTCGCAAAGGCTCCTTCTCGAACTTGTCTTTGCGGTATACAAAGAAACCTAAAACAACTACCGGCAATATGGCCAAAGCAACAAGTATTACATTCTGCGACATGATGGAAATAAAGAATTAAAAACTTAAGAAACACATATTCAAAAAGGTTTTTACACGTTGCAAAATTAGCACTTTTTCACGTTCTGCTAAAATATTTTTTCATATTCCACGAAAATGCAGTATCTTTGCACTTCCATTTATACGCATAAAATGAACAATAACAACTATAAGGTGGGGATTTTCATCCCGTGTTGCGTCGACCAGTTCAATGCAGCGACAGGTATCAAGATGATGCACTTGCTGCAAAAATTGGGCATCGACTGCTACTATCCTGACGACCTGACCTGTTGCGGTATGCACCTCTACCAGCAGGGCAACCGCGAAGCCGCCAAACAGCTTGGCGAACGACTCATCGGGCTCTACGGGCAATGCACCTACATCGTCTCATGCAGCAGTGCCTGCGTAGCCTTCATACAGCACGAATTCCCGCATCTCTTCCACAACACGGCCTACCATAATGACTACAGAAATTTCACAAGCCGCTGTCTCGACATCAGCGATTTCCTTGTCAACTTTGCCGACTATAAGCCTTCGGGTATTTCGTTCCCGCACAAAGTCGCCATTTTGGACCATTGCACCACTCGTCGCGACTACACCAGCCCGGCACACCCCGAACGCAAAGGACTTCACGACGAGCCACGCATTCTGCTCAATGCCATCGACGGCCTTCAGCTGCTCGAGATGCCGCAAGCCGATGTCTGCTGCGGGTTCGGAGGCCTCTTCGCAAGCCAATTCACGCCCATCAGCGACAGCCTTGCACGGCGAAAAGCAGAAAACGCCCTCTCGGTGGGTGCGGAAGTCATTGTCTCGACCGAGCCCTCATGCCTGCTGCACATGCAGTCGTATATCGACAAGAACAAGCTGCCGCTCAAATGCCGCCATATCGTCGACATACTTGTGAACGATGACACCAACACCTGACATGCAACCTCTACGCTACAACTCATATTCAGCCTACTTCAAACACAACTATGGCACTCGACTGCAGAAACTCTCTGTCGACGCAGGATTCAGCTGCCCTAACCGCAACCCGCACGACCGCACCAAGGGAGGCTGCACCTTCTGCAACAACCAAGCTTTCAACCCGTCATACTGCTCGCCTCAGAAAAGCATAACCCAGCAACTCGACGAAGGAATAGAGTTCCATCAGCACCGCTACCGCAACGCTGAGGGCTACCTCGCTTACTTCCAACCCTATTCGAACACCTTTGCACCCGTCGACAAACTCAAGGACATATATTCCGAAGCACTTGCCCACCCGAAGGTAAAGGGTCTCATTATCGGCACCCGCCCCGACTGCGTCGACGATGCCAAACTCGACCTGATAGCCTCGCTTGCCGGTGTGCCACACCGCTTTGTAGCAATAGAATACGGCATTGAGAGCTGCTACGATGCTACCCTTGCCGCCATCAGACGCGGACACGATTTTCAGGCGACGCGCCATGCCATAAACCTGACTGCCGAACGTGGCATACACTGCGGCGTTCACCTCGTTCTCGGACTCCCCGGCGAGTCGCACGACATGATTTTGGCCGAAGCCGGCATCATCAACTCACTACCCATCAACTCGTTGAAACTACACCAACTGCAGGTTATCAAAGGCACACCTATGGCCGACGGCAGCGCACAGGCAGGCAACTCCTTCCGGCTCGACGAATACATATCGCTCGTATGCGACTTCGTCGAACGGCTCAGTCCCGACATCCTCATCGAACGCTTTGCAGGCGAAGTGCCGCCACGTTTCCAGGCATTCCCCGAACGCAGCTGGCGCCGACCCGACGGCAGACTGCTCCGCAACGAACAGATTCCGCCAATGGTCAACAACGAACTTGTCCGCAGAGGCACCTGCCAAGGATACCACTATCAATCATGAGTAATAAAAAAATGAAACATAACCGACTACTGACATCAGCCATTCTTGCCATCGTCCTCCTTATCGCCATGGCACTCTGCTCTATGGTAGGAGTGGTCTCGTTCGACTGGCACGACCTCACGCAGTCGCCAATCTTTTGGAACCTGAGGCTCCCGCGTGTCATCCTCAGCGTCATTGTCGGAGCCGTCCTCTCCGTCTGCGGCACTGTCTACCAGTCCGTTTTCCGCAATCCACTTACCGACCCCTACGTGCTCGGCATCTCGTCCGGAGCCTCGTTGGGAGCCGCCATCGCAATCCTTATGGGATGGGAGGCTCACCTGTGGGGCGTGGGCAGCATGGCCCTGATTACCGCCATATTGACCATCCTTCTCATTTTCAAGGTGGCCTCCATCGGCAACCGCATGCACACCACCACACTCCTGCTGACAGGCGTATGCCTTACGTTCCTCATAACGGCAGTCATCTCGCTCCTTATGGCACTGAGGCACGACAAGATGGAAAGCATCATCTTCTGGACCATGGGCAGCTTCGCATCGGCATCGTGGATCGATATCGGAATCCTTCTGCCAGTGTCCATCGTCGGCATCCTCATCGTGCTCTACTACAGCAAAGACCTCAACCTGCTCCTGGCCGGAAGCGAAGTGGCACAGAGCCTCGGTGTCGAGGTCGAAAAAGTCCGTCGTCGGCTATTGCTTTTCACCACCCTGATGGTTGCATTTGCAGTCTCCGCGTGCGGTGTCATCGGCTTTGTCGGTCTTGTCGTTCCGCACTGCATACGCCTTGTGTGCGGATCGGACAACCGCCGCATAGTTCCCTACTCCATCTTTGTCGGTGCACTCTTCCTGCTGCTGTGCGACACGCTGTCACGCACACTCATACCGCCCAACGAACTACCGGTGGGAAGCATCACCTCGCTCGTCGGTGCCCCAATGTTCATCTATCTCCTCTACAAATCAAAACGAAGCATCTGATATTATGGTCCAACTGAATCACCTCTCATACAGTTACGGTTCACACACCATACTGAACGACATCAGCCTAACCGTCCCTGACGGCTCGTTTTGTGCCGTCATGGGGGCCAACGGATGCGGCAAGACTACCCTGCTGCGGTGCATAGCCAACCTGATACACCCCGCACATGGCGAAGTGGTTATCGACGGCAAACCTGCCCGCGACTACACCACACGCCAACTGGCACAGCGAATAGCGTGCGTACAGCAACATCCGCAGACCGACATCGAATTTTCTGCCTTCGAAACAGTCCTTATGGGGCGCAACCCTTATCAGAGGCACCTTCAGAACGAGTCGCAACATGACTGGGACATCGTGGAGCAATGCATGAAACAGACCAACACATGGCATCTGCGGCTGTCGCTGCCAAGCCAGATGAGCGGCGGCGAACTGCAACGCGTGATGATAGCACGCGCATTGGCACAACAGACACCCTACCTCCTGCTCGACGAACCGACATCCAACCTCGATATCGCCCACCAGTTCGAAATTATGGAGCTGCTGACCGACATCAACCGCAATCAAGGCAAAACAATACTCATCGTCGTCCACGACCTCAACCTGGCCCTGCGCTACTGCCCGCAGTGCATGCTGCTGCAGGGAGGAACAATACTCTTCCACGGACCCACGTCCGAAGCCCTTCAACCCGAGCGCATACTTACGACCTTTGGCGTCAAGACTCACCTCGTGGAAGGATATATCCAAATCGACGGACAATCACGATAGAAAAGCCTGCAAAGCAACACTTTTTGTAAGACACACATACCAAGATGCAACCTCGACAACTCACTTATTGAAAAAAGTTGTATATTTGAAATCTGAACCAAATCGTTGCAACATCAAGCAACGAACTAATTATCACCTACTATAAGCAATTATTACGAATAAAACAATATCATGAATATACTCTTACTGGGATCGGGAGCTCGCGAACACGCCATGGCGACAAAAATATCACAAAGCACACGATGCTCCCAATTGTTCATCGCACCCGGCAACGCCGGAACCACCAATTGCGCCGTCAACGTCAATCTGAACATCGACGACTTTGATGCAATCGGCAAATTTGTTGTCGACAACGATATCAGCATGGTTGTCGTCGGACCCGAAGCACCGCTGGTTGCCGGCATCGCCGACTTCTTCGCAAACAGCCCTAAGTTGCACAACGTCATGCTTATCGGCCCATCGGCCGACGGAGCGCGCCTGGAGGGAAGCAAAGATTTTGCCAAACAGTTTATGCAACGTCACAATATCCCTACCGCCGCATACGCAACATTCAGCAAGCAGAACATCAAGGAGGGATTCAAATATCTCGAAACGCTCAACCCGCCCTACGTACTCAAGGCCGACGGGCTGGCAGCAGGCAAAGGTGTGCTGATACTCAACGATATCGACGAGGCACGCAACGAACTGCACCTCATGCTCGACGAAGCCAAATTCGGCGATGCATCCAACAATGTGGTTATTGAGCAGTTCCTCAAAGGCATCGAACTGTCGGTCTTTGTACTGACCGATGGCAAGCACTACAAAATCCTGCCTTCGGCCAAGGACTACAAGCGCATTGGCGAGGGCGACACCGGCCTCAACACCGGCGGTATGGGTTCGGTAAGCCCCGTTGCGTTTGCCGACAAGCAGTTTATGCAGAAAGTAGAACAGCGCATCGTTGCACCGACTGTCAAAGGACTTGCCAAAGAGGGCATTAACTACAAAGGGTTCATATTCATCGGCCTCATGGCTGTCAAAGCCGACGACGGCACACTCGACCCCTACGTGATTGAATACAACGTCCGTATGGGCGACCCCGAAACGGAATCGGTGTTCCCGCGCATCAAGAGCGACATTGTCGATCTGTTTACCGCAACCTGGGAAGGCGAGCTCAACCATGCGTCGCTCGATGTCGACGAACGCACTGCTGCATGCGTGATGCTTGTGGCCAACGGCTATCCGGAGAAATACCACAAGGGGGACCCCATCAGCGGCCTCGAAGAAATAAAGGAGTCGCTGATATTCCATGCCGGAACCAAGAAGGACGACCATGGTGCCATCATCACCAACGGAGGCCGCGTCCTGTGCGTAACCTCGTTGGATACCACCCTGCCCGGGGCTTTGCTCAAAAGCCTGCAGGCTGCCGACAAAATAAAATGGAAAGGCCGCTACTATCGACACGACATAGGCCAAGACCTACTAAAGCTCTCTATCAGCTAAAGAAAAAGCAGCCCGCAAACGGGCTGCTTTTCTTTTACTTGGCATCGAAGGTCTGGTACACCAGCAATGCTCCTTCGCCGTCAATCGTAATACTGAAGCTGTCGCCCGTTGCCTCGTTTAGCGTGGCTTCCCACCAATAGCGGAACTGTCTGTTCACAATCGGGTATTTCAATCCTTCGGTGCTGACAGTCAAGCCTTGGTCCAACGAGAACAGCGACACCTGCTGACGGGCGAAACTCGGCATCACCTGCGACGACCGGATCGGCGTGAAAAAGCCGTAGTCGGTGTACATTCTCACACTCAGCAGCTTTCCTGACTGCGTCCGCATTGCGGCAAACATCGCCAGCAAACTGATATTGCCCAAGGTGTGATCCTCGCGCAAACCGGTGGCGCCCAATATCAGCAGCCTCTCGACACCGATGCTGATGGCATAACGCACTGCCTTAGTCAAATCGTTACTCTCCTGGTCGGTATAGCCTTCCACGAACGTAGTGTTGGGCAGGACGACGCGCCGCGATGCGAGCGAGTCGCCATCGCCAACAACGAATATTTTCGGTGTATGTGCCGCGCCGTCGAACAGGCCGCTCTTTACAAGCTTGTCGTACGCTCCGTCGCAACACACCAGCAAGGGTATCTGTAACATTGCATCCAGCGCTTCTCTGCGCCTCGGAAACTGACCGTTGGACAACACAATAGCTTTGTTCATAATATTCGATATTAGTGGGGATAGGTTAAAGGGTTGGAGAGTTGAAGGGATTAAGGGTTAAAAAGTACTATTTAAAAAAAGCAATACGCTAATTACCATAAACGAGGAACAGAATATATTAATTATGACTACCTCTAAAAAAACATTATTTTGAACACGAATTTCACGAATAACACAAATAATTTTCTACAAACCAACGAATTTGTTTTGCAAACAAAACACGAATTAAACGAATAACAGGGGTTACCATATCTAATTCTCAACATTAGTTGTTGCTGTTTTTCGGTGCCAAGATATGATGCCAAGTACACAGAAAACCTCATACACCACATACAGCAGGGCTGACGCATAGTTGCCACTAAGCCAGAAAAGAAGCACCATTATCGGTTCGACAATGAGCCAGCAGAACCACTGCTGCCACCACTTCTGGGCCAACATCCACATTCCTACAATCGACAACGCTGACGAGAAGCCGTCGAGGAGCGGATAGCTGCTCTCGCCAAGCAACCTGAGAAGCCACCACAGAAGTGCAGTGAAGCCCAGAACCGTCAGTATTATCCACGGCACGTAGCGCTTGGGGCACGAACCGAACGGACGTTCCTCGTTGGTCTTGCTCTGCACTATGCCGCGCCATACGAGTATGCCATAGATCGACATGAGGAAGTTGTAGATACAGATGCTGCCGTTGGCGTAGTAGCCCGACGAGAAGTCGATATAGATATAGAATGCCGACATCAGCAGGCACAAAGGCCAGAACCACCGGCCTGCCCTATATTCGCTGACGATATAGAACAGGCCGATGACGGCACCAATGAGGTCAATATAAGAAATTGAAAATTGAGAGTCGAAAATTGAAAGCATCAGAAGCGATAAGTCAGACGGAACATATAGTTGCGACCAGGCTGCTGCAGATAGCCAACACTGTGGTAGTAGGACACAGCCGTTGCGCTGCTCCAGTCGTCATACCAGTCGCCCACCCATGCACCGAGGCGATAGTTGTGGTCGAGGATGTTGTTGACAAGCAGCTGAGCCTCAATCTCGTTGTGGTCTTTAAGTTTCCAAGTATAGGAAGCTCTGAGGTTAAGAAGGAAGTAGGGGTCGACAGCGTAGACCTCACGGCCTGTGTTGTCGATATACTGCTTACCCACGTATTTGCCAATAAGCTGAATCTTAGCGTTCTTGCAAGGCGTAAACGTGGCAATAGCCGACCCGACGACCGAGGGCGAGAAGGAGAGCGGAGTGTTCTTGGTGACATTGAGGGAAGTCCATGAGGTATCCGTTCCGGAGACAACCATCGTGATGCTGTCGCCATCGTTGAAATCGGCAAAAGTGAAATCGATTGCGCGATTCATGCTGAGAGTGACGTTGGCATCGAAGCGGAACCAGTCGGTAGCTTTCACGCCACCAGCCAGTTCTACACCGATACGGTAGCTCTTGTCGATATTTTCCATCAGGGCATAGCCGCTGCTGCTGATGTCGCCACTTGGGGTCATCTGATCTTTATAGAGCATGGCGTATCCGTTGATGCTCAAGTTCCAACGGCTCTTTTGAATTTGATAGCCAAGCTCGATGTCGAGCATGTGTTCAGCCTTGATGGTGTCGCCGTTTCCGATGGCATCCTTGATATCCGAACGGCGTGGTTCGCGACCCATGAGACCAGCCACAAAATAGGTGCGCTGGTTGTCACTGATACGATAGTTCAAGCCAATTTTAGGATTGAAAAAGAAGTAGTTCTCATCAAAATCCATATCGAAGAGGTCGTCGGCGAAACCATAGACCTTATAGTTGATGGCGCGCATCTGGATGTCGGCATAGCCGTTGAGGGAGGTGCTGAAATCGTATGTGCCTTTGACATAGGCCGTATTGTCGATTTTGTCGCCATAGTTACGGTACCATTCGGCTGGAGCAAAAGCCGAATCGCGGCACCATATCACCGAGCCAAAGTGTTGGCCATTGTAGAGCAGGAAGTTATCGCCAAACGAAAGTGTAGAACGCGAGTCGGTGCGACGGACGTTCAGATTGGCCATATATGCATTGTTGTCAAGATTCTTGCGTGTGATGAAGTCGCTGCGACCGGCAAACGAAAAGCCATACTTTGAGAATTTCTTATCCTCCTTGTATTGCTCATAATATCCATCGCCGTGGGTGAAATCGAGAGCACCGTTAATGCTCCAGCGGTCGTTGAAAAGATGCGACACATAGAGTTGGTAGTGCTGCTGCCAGTAGTTGTCGGTCTCGTTGTCGTAGTAGAGAGTTTTGCCGTCGAGATGGAACATGCCGGCATCGTTGTAGGTGGGGTCGGCATCGAGGTCGTCGGCAGAGGCACCGTTCCATGTGATACCGCTATGTTGTTCGCCAACAATGGCAAGGAGTTTGACGATGGTGTTGTCGCCATACCACGAGAGGTTGCCGAAGAAAGAGCGCTGCTCAGTCTGACCGCCGCGCAGATAGCCGTCGCTGTTCAGGCCGCTGGCCGCCACATCTAACGACAAGCCTCTCTTGTTGATACCCGTTCCCGCGGTGACGCTGTACTGGCGTGTAGCCCAGCTGCCGATGCCGAAATCGACCTCTCCATAAGGACGGCTGCTGGCATTGAGTGTCTGCATGTTGATGGCAGCTCCGAAAGCAGGGCTACCACCTGTCGAAGCACCCACACCGCGCTGAATCTGAAGATTCTGCGCCATACCGCCAAGGTTGGGGATATTGTACCAGAAGACCTCTTGGCTCTCGGCATCGTTGAGGGTTATACCATTGATGTTGACGTTGATACGGCTGGCGTCGACACCACGAATGCGGATTGATGTGGCACCCACCGAGCCGTTCTCACCACTTGCAACAACAGAAGGCTGCGTCTCGAGCATGAAAGGCAGCGCCACATTTCCACGAGCATCGCCCAGTTCGTTGCGACTCACCGTACTCGTCGTGAGTGGAGCCTTGTTGCTCACACGCGAGTCGGAAATGACAACTTTCTCGAGGCGCTGCACACGTGTTGTGTCGCGTTTGTCGGTTTGACCATAGGTAACGTTGGTTGCGGCAAGCATGACTGCCGCGGTGCAGAGCATTTTGCTCAATGCACCCATTCTGATTTGGTGTTTTTTCATAAAATTTTCCTCCGCCGGTATTGTCCGGATCAGGTTCTGGGGTATGTTCTCAGCCATTGGCAAAGCCTAGTTGGGGCACCCCCGGGTTAGTTTGAATAATTTATTATTAAGTAGAAACTTATTTTTTAAGGTTTAATGTTTAAATTGTTTTGTGTGCATCCTTGCCTATTGAAAAGCGACTACACTTATCGTTTGTAAATCACGTAGAAGCGGTCGGGAGTGGAATAGCGCATCTTCTGTACACGGTCGCCTTTCTCGCGGCCGCAGGCGTCTTTCAGGCGTACGCTCTCGAACATGGCTTCGCCGTTGACGTTGATCACCTCCGAGACATAGAAGTTATCGATGACATGCACCTTCTTGCCTTTACATCCAACGGTGTAGGTAATGAAGTTTCCGAAGGTGAAAGGAGTATTTTCCTCGGTGAACGAGTTGCCTTCCGGTTTGCTGCGCTTGGGCGTATCCTTCACGCCGCACATTTCCATATCGGTGCTGTTGATCTGGAATTCAGAGAAGTACTTGGTGGCATGCGGAGGGATGGCGATGATGCGACGCTCGCCAAAGGTCGAAGCCTTGGTAGAGGTCTGGCTGGAACCCTCGACATTGTCGTACGATTTCTTTTTGCCCTTGCTTTTGCGTTCCTGCTTGCTAACCGAGATTGTCGACGACTTGGTGGTGGTCCACTCGCGAGCCTGATAGTACTCGTTGGCGTTGCCATTGATGACAAAGAATGTTTCGGCCAGGTCGACATAAATCACCGAGTCGGTAAGGTTGGTGAACCAAAAGCCTGCATCGCCGTCTTGTGCAAAGAAATTGTAGCGCACAATGCAGTTGGTACCTTCATGCACCATTTTGCCATCAGCGAGTTCTACTGTCGAGCCAGCAGTGGGTTTCGTCTGGTAGACCTGATAGTAAGTCTTCTTCGAACAAGCGGCAACAGCAACAGCCATAGCTGCAATCACAACAAGAATAGTTAATCTTTTCATAATTCACATAAGGTTTAAATGATTATTAAATAAAACACTCTTAGTTCACCCTCTCGTAATATTTCATCCACAATGTAGGAATCTCGTCCTTCTGCGCCTGCTGGTAGTCGCTATAGGTGCACGGCACAAGCAGGTGACGCTGATACTGGTCTCGCCGTTCGCCGTTGTAAGGCACTTCCATCCACCAGCGGTCGCTCTTCTTGCTTTTGTAGAACGAGATTTCGAAATCGCCGTCGTTGAGACGTACCAGGTAATGCTTGTAGTTCTGCTTGTCACGATATGGAAAATCGGACACACGGTTGTAGAATCCGTCGACAAAATACCAAATGGCATGGGCTATAAGATGCGCCGTCTGTCCGCGGTTGTCGTACAGATGGTTGTAGTTGTAGAATCCTATCGACGTAAGCTTGTCACTCATGCCGGCATAGCGGCACAGGCGGCACAGTTCCTCGCCATATAGTCCGTGTGGCGAGCCGTCGACCTGGCCCGGTGCATCGCTCATACGCACACTGCCTATGTCGACACTGACCATGTCGGCCGACCGTACCAACGTTTCCGACCGTACCATATCGGCCTGTATCTCTCCCAACCGATAGGCGTCAAAGCCCAACTCGCCAAGCAGTCGCACCTGCGAACTGCCATTGAAGTAGGTCTGGAATCCGATGTTGGAAAAATTGAACAGGAAATTGGGTTGCTGCGCCACGATATGACTCAGCCAGTTGCTGGCAGAAAGCGGCTTGGTGTCGCTGCCCAAGTCGAACCTCGAGTCGATGCTGGAAATATTAACCACACGGCCCAAAACCTCATAGGCCTTGTAGTTTGAGAACGATATGTCCTGACTACCGCCAAGGATTATCACCGTAATATTCTTGTCAAGCAACTTGTACAACACTTCGGTGATGGCAAACCGAGTGTTCTCGGGCGTATCGCCTGGCACAAGGTTGCCCAAATCGACAATGCGCATATCCTCCATTGGTTTGGCCAGCGGATAAAAGAAGCGGCGCACCTCGTCGGCATCGTCCGTGTCTTCGTCGTCGGCATTTATTCCCACAATACACAAAGATGCATTTTCTATCGATGGAAAATCACCTTCGTGCATGTAAATAGACGCAACCGAACCGATGTTCATATAGAAATCGCCGTCGTCCTGATGGAGACTATCAACATTAACAGGCTGAAAATATGCACTTAAGTCCATTATTAGTCAAATCTTTGAAAATGTAAAGATACACATTTTTTTTTATTTTTTTAACTTTACATTCCCCACATGAGTTTGTCGCGTATGGCAGAGAAGAAATTCTGGTGCTCGATACGCACAAGATGTGTCTGATAGTCTGCCTTGCGAATATCGACGATGCTGCTGCCGGTAAGGGTGCAGATGAACGAGTCGACCCCGAGTGTGTATTTGACATTGGGGTCTTCGTCGCGCAGTCGCAAATGTACGTTGTCGGAGAGTATTACCGGACGCTGGGTGAGGGTGTGCGCGGCAATGGGCGTGACGACCAGGCAGCCAGACTCTGGTGCGAGAATAGGGCCACCGCAACTGAGCGAATATGCCGTGGAGCCGGTGGGAGTGGCAATAATGAGGCCGTCGGCCGCGTAGGTAGCCACCATATCGCCATCGACCTGCACCTGGGTGTGGAGCAGCGGAGACTTGTCGAGGCGATGCAGGTATACCTCGTTGAGGGCGAAAAACGTTCCGGCACCCTCTTCTACCCTTCGTCCATCGAGGTCGACAGAAGGCAACTGCCCGTTTTCGATGCTGACTTCGAGCATAGTACGGCGCTCGATGGTATATCTGTGTTCCTTGAGACAGAGGGCCAGTTTGTCAATATCGTCGCGACCAGCTGTGGTGAGGAAGCCCAAATGTCCGAAATTGATGCCCACGACCGGTATCGAACGGCTGCCTATCTGGTGGACAGCGCTGAGGAGCGTACCGTCACCGCCAATAGAAATCATTATGTCGATGGAGGTCTCGGCATTCCAATTGTCGAGGACCTCGATTCCGTTGCGTTGCAGAGCTTCGATGAGTGCGATGCGACCGCTATTGTGTTCGTTTGTATTATTCTTGGTATATATTGCGACTTTCATATAAACGATGTTAAACGTCAGTAGATAAGCATTATGGTTCCAACAGTATAGTGGTCGCTGCCGTCGTTCTGACGATAGTTGATTTTGTATACATACGCCCCCATAGGCTGCAGGCGCCCTTGGAAAGTGCCGTCCCACGATTCCTCTATGTCGGTTGTGGAAAAGACCACGAGACCCTTACGAGTGAATATCGTAAAACTATAATTCTCTGGCTTTTTTGACGAACATTTAGGGCTCACTGTGTTATTTGTACTTTCCAACGGAGTGAACGCATTGGGCATCCAGAAAGTGGTATATGGCTGATGGCTGACGACCACACTTTGCAGGCTGTCGAACTGACGGTGTTCGGAATCGCCACCCTCGAATGCCATAATCCTGTAGGTCAACAGGCCACCGTCGGAATCCTCAAGGGTATAAGTTGTATCGGTAGTGCTTCCTACGCTCTGCCACGATTCTCCATCCTGTGCGGCCGAAGCGATCTGATACGTCGTCGTACCCGTCCAGCCTCGGTATCTGTTCCATCTGATGACAGCAGCAGCAGAATTGGTCGAGAGGTCTATCCGCGGCCTGATGGTGTTGCCCGATTGGGTGCGTATCTCGTTGCGGCCACATGCATCGGTCACCCCGAAACAATAGGAATAAACACCGTTGGCAGGCAGCACACTGTTGTCGTGCCATTCCAACCGTCCGGAAATGTCGGGGCTGCAATGTCCGACTTCAGAATAGGCACCTCCTGCCGAAGAGCGATAGACACGATAGTCGCTGACAGGGAAGTCCGGGTCGGTCTGTCCGACAACGCAGACATCCTTCTCCTCGCCGTTGACCGAGACCTTGCGCAGATAGAAGTAAGCTGGCTGGTCGGCCGTACTGAAATGTTCCGTAACGACATTCGACAGAGCCACATAGCGTCCATCGGCGGATATGGCCTTCACGTAAAGGCTCATGTCTGCGACATCATCATCAACACTGAGCGTGTAGTCGGAAGTCTGTGCGTCGAGCTGTGCAACTCGCGCATACGCCCCGCCGTCGCGACTTACCCAAACCTCATAGCCACCCACGCCCGAAGGCATATTCTGATAATGGTTCCACGAAGCCGTGGCCGTACCCGTACAGGGCTGAGCGTTGAGTATCAATACTATATTATTGCACGACTGAGTGAGTGCTGAGGCCTGGCGACACGAATCGAAAGCGCAGATGCGGAATATGTGCGCATCCAGACAACTGTCGCGCATATAGGCATATTCGGTATTGGTGCGTCCGAAGACAGTGTCGATGGCTATACTCGGTGTTCCTTCGCAGATGAGATAGCCCATAATGTCGGTGTCGACACTGGGTTCCCACGAGAGAATGATGTGCTGACTGGCCATATCGACAGACACCATGCCCCACTCGGCCGGCATAGTCGGGTCGTTGTCAGAGACGAAGACCGCAGCATAGCCACTATCAGCGCCATTACCAACGCGATAGTATACTGTGTCATCGCATACCGCACGTCCATGTCGGTCAGTCCACGATGTCGATGCTGTTGTCGCTATGGTTCGCCACTCGGATTCACCCGGGTAGCGTCGCTCCAAGGTGCTTTCTCCAGTCGTTCCACTCCATGACAGGGCAACCACGCGCGTCGACTCCTGTTGAGCCTGAAGGGGTATTGTATCGGCCAGCGCGGTACCGGAGAGGGCAAGGAAACCTATTAGCATCATTTTTTTTCTGAACTCGCGAGTCTGGATGTTGAATACACCGTGGCATGATGCTATTGTAGAAGCACGGTGGGCTATGACGACCATGGTGCGATTCTCCATACTGTGGTGCATCTCCTCCGTCAGCCGCTGTTCGGTAGCTGCATCGAGGGCCGCTGTTGCCTCGTCCATGACGACCACCTCGGGATTGCCAGCCAAGGCGCGTGCGATGTTTATTCGCTGGCGTTCTCCTCCACTGAGGCGTCCGCCTCCGTCGCCTATCATCGTGTCGAGTCCGTCGGGCATTGAGCTAAGCAACGGACCCAGCTGTGCCATTTGTGCCGCCTTTTCAACATCTTGACGACTGAGCCAGCTGCGACCGAACCTGATGTTGGACTCAATAGTGTCATTGAAAAGCATCGGTTCTTGCGGGATATAAGCAATCCTGCCAGCCCGCTGGTCGGCCGTTGTCGGGGCTCCGTTGACGAGCACTTCGCCTTCGGTTGGTTGCAGCAGGCCGGCGAGCAGACGTCCGAGCGTCGTCTTACCCGATCCGCTTTCACCAACAATAGCCGTGTGGCAATGCATCGGCAAAGAGAATGTCAGATTCTCTATAACATTCTGATTGCCATATTGGAACGACACATTTTTGAAATCGACAGATTGTATTGCCTCATCTGGTTTTGCTTGTGACAAAGGGCTCTCATCTTTCTGGTTCGACACAAAGTCCATACGTTCCTCGACGCCACGACCCTTCTTCAGCTGGGCAATGGCATTGCTGAAATCCTTTATAGGGGTCAGCATTAGCACATATATCATTATGTACGATACGAACATTGCCGCCGGCATTGACGAGTCGACAGCCAAAACATGCGTGGCTCCAATAATGAGGATAGCAACCACTATGACATTCCCGACAAAATCGCTTATGGGAGATGCGGCATAGATGCGGCGGTATAGGCCGATTCGACGGCGGGTGAAGCGGCGGTTCTGTTCCCTCTGACGTCCGTTGACATAGTCAATGGCCGTTGCTGCTTTGATTTCTTTTAACGAATCGATAGTCTCCTGAGTTGTTGTCACCAGTTCGCCATTGAGTGTCTGCAGCTGGCGCGACTGTCTTTTCAGCCGTCGCGGTGCTGAGAGTAGCAAGGTCCCGACAGCCATCACCGCAACAACGAGAGCAGTCAGCCTCCAGTCGAGGTATAGCAGCATGAGGATGTATATCAACATCGTCAGCACCGCAGAAACAATCATTTGTATGCTGTCAAGGACATTGGCTTCGTATTCGGCGACGTCGTTGCTCATGCGCGACAGCCATTGTCCCTGCTGTTGCGACGACCACTTCGAAAAGTCCTGGTCGAGTACGCTTTTATGGATATCGTTTCGGATGTCGCGAAGTACGCCAGTCTTTATTCTGGCGAAACTTACGGCCGACAGATACGAGAACAGGTTTTTCGTGCCATATAAGACCAGCAGCAACAGAGCATAGAGGAAAAGCGCCCTCTTTATTTCCATCGAGGCCAACAGGAGGTACAGCCTGTCCAACAGGCGCATGACGGGGTTCAAATCCTTTGTAGCCTCGGCTCCAATGTTGAGGCCTCCTTCGGAAGAGGGGAAAATGAGTTGCAGAAAGTCGGTCACGCTGAGAGCCGTAGCCATCGTCATAAGCGCAGACAAGGACGCTGCCACAACAAAGGCTGCGAACAGTGTCTTACGTCGACGAAGGTGTATGGCTGTGAGCGATTTCATCTTTCTTTATGCACATGATGTTACCACTCAGTAGCGTATCCGAGATAGTTGTGAGGTGTGATGGCAAGCAGGCGCTGCTTGACATCGTCTGCGACATCCAAGCCTTCGATGAAAGCCTTCATGGTCTCAGCAGTGACCTTCTCGTTGGTTCTTGTCAACTGCTTCAAAGCCTCGTAAGGGTTGGGGTAGTCGACGCTACGCAGAACGGTCTGTATTGCTTCGGCGGTCACGGCCCAGTTGTCTTCGAGGTCGTCGTGGATCTTCGATTCGTTCAGGAGCAGTTTACCTAACCCCTTTTGCAGCGACTGAAGAGCCACGAGCGTATGAGCCAGAGGCATTCCAAGATTGCGGATTACAGTGCTGTCGGTGAGGTCGCGCTGCATGCGTGATATGGGCAGTTTCATAGAAAAATGCGTCAACAGAGCATCGGCAACGCCGAAGTTTCCTTCTGCATTCTCAAAATCAATGGGGTTGACCTTGTGGGGCATGGCCGAACTTCCGACCTCGCCGGCCTTGATACGCTGGCGGAAATAGTTCATCGAGATGTAAGTCCAGATGTCGCGGCAGAGGTCGATGAGGATAGTGTTCATGCGGCGAATACCGTCCATATAGGCTGCCAGATAGTCATAGTTTTCTATCTGTGTTGTCAACTGCTGCCTTTCTATGCCCAGATTTTCCTTCAGAAACTGGTCGCCAAACTTACGCCAGTCGCGGTCGGGATAGGCAACACGATGGGCGTTGAAATTGCCTGTAGCTCCACCAAATTTGCCGGTAAAGGGGGTGGCATCGATGGTCTTGAGCTGTTCGCGAAGGCGATAGACGAACACCATGATTTCTTTTCCCAACGCTGTTGGGGATGCCGGCTGGCCATGTGTATGCGCCAGCATTGGGATATTGCGCCATTCCATGGCAAGACTTTGCAATTTGTCTGTCAGCTCGACATACATCGGGCGCACAACTTCCATGTGGGCTTCCTTAATCATCATCGGGAAAGATGTGTTGTTGATGTCCTGCGAGGTAAGGCCGAAGTGGACCAGTTCGTGAGGAAGAGTGGAGTGCATTGCATCCAGCCGTTCCTTGATGAAGTATTCAACGGCTTTCACGTCGTGGTTGGTTGTCTTCTCTATGTCCTTGACGCGACGTGCCGAATCGAGGCTCCAGTTGCGGTAGATGTCGCGGAGCGCATCTTCGGGGATATTGCCGTCTGCTGCTTTGAGTTCCTTGAGCAGAGCAATATAGTATTCAATTTCCACCTTTACACGGTAGCGGATAAGAGCCGACTCTGAAAAATATCCGGCCAGGGGTTCTGTCTTGCCACGATAGCGGCCATCGACAGGAGAAATAGCATCTAAAATATCCATATCTTATTGATCTTTATTTATTCATTCGATATTCTGGATGGAGAAATCCAGTTTTTTTACTGATTGTCGTTCGAGACATTATTAATCGAAGTTGCAAGGTTGCGGTTTTCGAACTCCGTTGTCTCTAACAGTTTTATAATCTTCTTGTTGGTCGATGCCCGACGGAGTGCCTCACCGTATACGACATTGTGCATATCGGTGCCAAGGAATTCGACCCATCCGTTTTCCAGGTACTCGAAGGCCTTGTGTTGAGCCTCTTCGCCATAGAATCCGTCGAGCGACAGAATGTTGGACTGGAAATACACGCCTTGTTCCTTGAATTGCTCGAGGAGCTTGCTGTGGCTGCCGAAATACGGATACCTCTCGGGGTGCGCGAGGATGATATCGTAGCCGTCCAGTTGGCACTGGTACACAATATCCTCAAGTCCCATCCGCCGTTGGTTTAGAGAGAACTCGATAAGTAACAATCCTTTTTCCGAGCCTCGTTTAGGATCAGCGAAATGGTGGGTCAGCAATTCGTTGCGGTCTGCATAGCCCTTAAAACCGTCGTCGATGCGGAATTCGCCCGTCAGACTCACTATTCTCGGCAAGTTGCGGTCGCCCTTGTTGGCTTCGACGTCGTCGCAAAATTTCTGGTATAGATTCTTTATTTTATTCACGTCGTTTGGATAGCGCGGCGTGGCAAAATGGGGGGTGAGGCGTATTTCTTCGAATCCTGTTTCTTTCATTGCCTCCATTACTGTCAATGACTCCTCCAAGCTCTTGCTGCCATCGTCCACAAGCGGAAGCAAATGACAGTGCATGTCGGTTACCAACGGTGCGAAAGTAGGCAAAGGTGTTTTCTTTTTGAACAGGCCAAACATATATTTTGGTTTAAACGATTATGTGTGTAGTATTGATGTTCTTTTTTTATTCGAGGCGTTTGATTTTTGCTCCGAGAGCGTTCAGGCGGCCATCGATGTTTTCATATCCGCGGTCAATCTGCTCGATATTGTCAATATGGCTCACTCCCTGCGCTGCCATTGCAGCAATCAGCAGGGCAACACCCGCACGTATATCGGGCGAAGTCATGTGGGTAGCCCTCAACGGGTGCTCGCGAGCCAGTCCAATCACCGTGGCGCGGTGCGGATCGCACAGTATTATCTGCGCTCCCATGTCAATAAGTTTGTCGACAAAGAAGAGTCGGCTTTCGAACATCTTCTGATGTATGAGGACGCTGCCGCGTGCCTGAATTGCTGTAACGAGAGCAATACTTATGAGGTCGGGGGTGAATCCTGGCCATGGTGCATCGGAGATGGTAAGAATAGACCCATCCATGAAGCGGTCTATTTCATAAACATCCTTTGCGGGGATGTAGAGGTCATCGCCTTTTTGCCATGTTTCTATTCCAAGTCGATTGAAAATCTGAGGTATCAAGCCGAGATGTTCGATAGCAGCCCCGCCAATGGTAAGGTCGCTCTGTGTCATTGCGGCCATTCCTATAAAACTACCCACTTCAATCATGTCGGGCAGCAGTTTGTGAGTGGTTCCACCCAGAGTGTCTACACCTTCGATGATAAGTCTGTTGCTGCGCACACCCGATATGCGTGCTCCCATGCGGTTAAGCATTTCGCAAAGCTGGTATATGTATGGTTCGCATGCGGCATTCATGATTGTCGTTGTGCCTTGAGCCATGACAGCAGCCATTATAATGTTAGCCGTTCCGGTAACGCTGGCCTCGTCGAGCAGCATGTAGCACCCCTTCAGAGATGACGACGATGTTATTTCGTAGCCGCCATAGATATTCACATAGCCGTTGGGTTCCACTGAGCGGAGCAGGAAATTGTCGATTTTAGCTCCGAGTTTTTCCATGCCGGTGAGGTGTGTGTCTATACGGCGACGACCTATTTTGTCGCCACCGGGCTGAGGCACTATAGCCCTACCGAAGCGAGCCAGCATAGGACCTGCAAGCATTATGCTTCCTCTGAGCCGTGAAGCGAGGGCGCAAAATTCCGAGCCGCCCACTTTTTCAAGGTCAACATTGTCGGCTTGGAAAGCGAAGGTGCGGCCTGTTTCAGGTTTCTTTCCGTCCTCCGGATGTAATTCTTCAACCTTTACGCCGATAAGTTTGAGCAAGGAGATGAGGTGGTTGACATCCCTGATGTTGGGAATATTTTCTATCACCACTCTTTCGCTTGTGAGCAACACAGCGCATATAACCTGAAGGGCTTCGTTTTTTGCCCCTTGAGGATATATGGTTCCTTTAAGTTTGTGTCCGCCTTCAATTTCAAAAGTACTCATTTTTTCTTCTTTTTCTTTTTGGTTGGAGTTATGTCGGTCGGCAACGTGTTGAGCGGAACGTCGATTGCTTTGTCTCTTAGTCTCTCCCCTACCCTTGCGTCACCGCTCATACGGGTCATCTGGTCTACCACAATATTGTCTTCAGCCAATTCGCCGTTCCATACGAGGTAGTCTCTTTTGGCTTGCTGAGCCATCAATGCCGACAGTGCATCGTACTCTTCTCCGTCAGGTACCTCATTGAGTTTTTTCATCATTTTCTCCAAATATTCTCCGTACTGACGGTTTTCTATCTTCACGTTTTTATATTGCAACCGAGTTTTTGGCTTCAACGATTCCTCATCAGCACGTTTCCTCAGTTGTTCCAGTTCCTCTTCGCCAAATGGCCATGACTTAGCCAGTCTGAATTCAGACATGATCATCAGATGGTCCCACAGTTTTCTATACTGCACTTCGTCTTTGACAGACATTCCGCCTACCTGTCCCATTACATAAACCAGCGATTTGGCAGCCTCGTCGCGCTTGTCGTCTTCTGTCAAATCGCAAACTTTATCTATCAGTTTTTTAATAGTTCTTCCATATTCGCGATACATCATATCGCCTCTCTTTGTATTGTATTCCATCTGTTTTTATCTATAATAATTTATATAACGAAACATCGGCCTGTTTTATTGTGGTCTGTTTTTATTAATCGGCAAACAGTTCTGTGAATTCTTCCGGAAATGGGGTTTCCAATCTGATTTCCTTGCCCGTCACCGGATGATAGAAGCAGAGTCTGAATGCATGAAGCGCAAGTCTTTTCAGTGGGGATTTGTCATCCCTGTATCCGTAGATAGGGTCTTTGAGCAACGGATGTTTAAGCTCTCTCATGTGGACTCTGATCTGATTACGGCGGCCTGTTTCGAGATTCATTTGCACCAAAGCATATTGCTTATTTCTCCTTAGAGTTTTATAATGTGTTATCGCGAGTTTTCCACCATTGTCGACCGGCGATGATACGACGCCATATTCATTTTCCGTCAGCCACGACTTTACAGTTCCCGACGAAGGGACAGGTGTTCCCCATGTCACGGCGACATAGGCCCTGTCATAGACGCGTTCTTTCCAATCCTTTTCAAATTCGCGCGCAATATCTTTGGTTTTTGCGACAAGCAGAAGTCCAGAAGTGTCGCGGTCGAGCCGATGTACGATATGCGCCCTCTGACGGGAGCGGCGACTTATAAAATAATTATTCAGTTCGCTTATCACCGTAATATCGTTAGGATGGGTACTGTTACTGAGGAGACCAGCGGGTTTGTCGACTACCAAGAGATAATGGTCTTCATATACAATTGGCATTTTTCCCATCATCAGTTTTCTCCTATTCTCATCACCCTCTATAATCACTGTCATGCCCGCATGAAGAGGAAAATCATATTGACTAATTCTTCTCGAATCAATAACCACACGTCGCGCTAAAATCTCCTTCCGCTTAGTTTTACTACTGTCGGGATATAACTCATCTATTAATTCATACAGCTTTTTCGATTCCTTTATATTTACCTCAAGAGTCTTCATAATTACTAAATAAAGTATAAATCAAAAGCAAACACAAATGTTACACGTGAAACATATTAATAATTTACTAATAATCAACAATATATTATACTTATTATAATTTTGAAAATTTTCAACAATTAACAATGTATCATGCTTTTATCAACATATTCATTCGTAAAGATCCACCACTTGCCATTCGTTTCCGATATTTTCGATGAATTTGAACATATCAGAGGAACTTATAACCAACGATGCATGATTGTCGTTGGGATGGAAACTAACTTTTTTGACATTCACGAGTCCTTTGTCAACAAACAAAGTAACCTCATGGTCTTTGTCGTTTACCAGACCGAAAAGGCTGACCGAGCCAGGACGGAGACCAAGGTATTTCATCATCCTCTCGGACGATGCAAACGAAAGTTTACCTTGTCTGAGCATTTTTTCGATAGAATGGATATCCATTTGATGCCGGCTATCCATTATGACAAGGTAGTGCCGGTTGCCTTTGTGATTTCGGAAGAAAAGATTTTTACAAAGAGTTGTATCCTCGCCTCTGTAGAACTGTGCTGCAATCTCAATAGTTGGAGCTTCAGGATGTTCGTAGTATTCATATTCGATGCCCATCCTGTCAAGGCATTCGTACACTTGTGGCTGTCCTATCATCTGAAAACTATTTTATCAATCCCAAATCCCGCGACATATCAAGCATTCTCACGATGGGACGTGCGGCACGCTCTATAAGGTCATTGTCCAAAATTATTTCAGGCTGCTCGTCGCGCAGACACTTGTATAACTTTTCAAGTGTATTCATCTTCATATATGCACAATCAGTACATGCACAACTATCGCCGCTCGGTACCGATATAAACTCCTTGTCGGGATTGTTTTTCTTCATCTCATAAAGGATTCCAGACTCGGTAGCAACGATAAACTTCTTTTTATCAGAAGATTTAATGTATCCAAGCATAGCCTTCGTTGAACCAACGAATTCAGATACAGCAAGCACAGCAGAATTGCACTCTGGATGAGCCACAACAGGAGCATCGGGATTTTCAGACTTGAGTTTGAGAATGCTTTCAGCTTCGAGAGCATCGTGAACTGTGCACACACCATTCCATAGCAGCATATTACGTCCTGTCTGCCTATTGATGTATCCTCCAAGATTCTTATCAGGAGCAAAAATAATCTTTTGATCCTTAGGGAGTGCATTGATTAGTTTTTCTGCATTTCCAGACGTGCAAATGAGGTCGGACTCGGCTTTTACCTCTGCCGAACAGTTTACATACGAGACAACAATATGATCCGGATGCTGCTTTTTGAACTCCCTCAAATCCTCACCGCTACACGATTCAGCCAATGAGCAGCTTGCATTAACATCCGGCAGAAGAACCTTCCTTGAAGGATTGAGTATCTTAGCAGTTTCGGCCATAAAGTGCACACCGCAAAAAACAATGATTGGTGCATCTGTGCGCTGGGCTTCTTGAGCGAGGGCAAGACTGTCGCCAATATAGTCCGACAAGGACTGAATTTCGTCAATTTGGTAGTAATGGCCCAATATGACAGCATTTTTCTTGTTTTTTAAGCTAATGATCTCTTTTTTTAATTCTTCGGTAGTCATATATTGTCAGATTTTTTTTTACTGTTATGATTATCATATTATTGATAATTATTTATTTGTATTATCATTTGCAAAATTACGATTTTTCTACAAACGGATAAAAAAATAATTCTTTAATAATTTTTTTTCTATTTATTTTTTAGGGGTGTTAATATGTTTATAAATCGGAAAATTCGATTTTTTGCAGTTTTTATTTAAACTTCTGTTTTTTCACTTATCAACTTTTATCTTTCTAAAGAATAGAAATGTGCAGATTTTTAAACAACCTGTTAAAACTTCTGTAAACAGGCCAAAGTTGATAAAAAAAATATGTGCATTTTTTGACGGATAATATGTGATAAGTCGTCATTTTGTCCACATATTTCAACACAAAAATTTTGATAAACCAATTATAAACAACTTATCAAACTCTATAATGTCAGTATTGTTTATAAACAATATAATTACATGTATTTATGTAAGATATGATATAATGGTGATATTTTAATCACTTTTTTTATATATATGAGTTCACAGAAGTGAAGATTTATTGTAAATTTGCAAAAATAAAAATACAGAGAAATGAATGAAATAATACCTATAGCCTCCGACCATGCTGGCTTTGAATTAAAGGAAAAGGTCATAAAATTCCTTTCGTCAAAAAATATTGATACAAAAGATTTTGGAACTTATTCAAGTGACAGTGTAGACTATCCTGACTTTGCTCACAAGGTTGGTTCTGCAATCAACAAAGGTGAATATAAAAGGGGTATCGTTATATGTGGTTCCGGCAACGGTGTCCAGATGACTGTCAATAAATATCCTGGCGTGAGATGTGCACTTTGCTGGAACGAGGAGATAGCATCGTTGGCGCGTCAACATAATGATGCAAATATTCTTTCACTGCCGGCAAGATTCATTCCGGAAGAATTGGCACTGAAAATTGTTGATATATTCTTAAATACTGATTTTGAAGGTGGTCGCCACCAACGCCGTGTCGAAAAAATCAATAAGCTTCAAAGTTAAAATCCTTTATGGACAACGACTTTTATATAAATTTTCAAGAAAGTTCGGAAGCATCAATAAAAAAAGGTGATTCTCAAGGAAATTTTGCCCTCAAAAACTGCCGCGAAGTCTTCAGCGATGCAGATTCTATATGTGCACGTCTTTACAATGCAAGGATGCGTGCAATAGATAGCCTCGACGATGAACTGAACCGTTTCGAAATGCAGTTTTCGAACAAGCATAATTCTGTCTATTGGGCAAATGACTTCAATGATGTTTTCGAAGGACTGAAGAAAATCTTCAAATCGGAGAAGACAAAGTCTGTACGACTCCCTAACATCAACTCTTCAACCATTTTCAGAGAGCTGGGCATCAAGTATTTCTTAAGCGACCAGAAAATAGAACTCAGAGAAGATGCCGATATTCAGTTTTTCGTTGTGGATATGATGTTTTCTGACAACGGAAGTATGCTCATGCTCAATCAGACCAACACCACTCTCTCGAAACTCTCGAACAGCCGGACAAATGTCATGTTCACCACAATAGACTCTATTGTAGGAAGCAGCGAGTGGGCCGAAGTCATCCAACAGCTCACATCATACGGCAAAGGATGCGGCATGCAGGATATGATTGTCTTCAAAGGGTCTCCCAATTGTCAGAACTATCTATTCATTATCGACAACCAGCGGACAAACATCCTTTCAAAGAAGAACATCCGCAAAGTGATGACGTGCATAGATTGTGGGAAGTGTAAAGACGTATGCCCTGTCTACCAGACTATTGGTGATGAACCATACAACAATGTGTTTACGGGTCCAGTGGCACATATTACCCTTCCATTCCTCGAGACATTTGAATCCTATATGCATCTGCCCTATGCGTGCACTCTGTGTGGAGCATGCGAAAGCGTATGCCCTATTTCGCTGCCGATAAGAGACATGATAATCGATATTCGCCAGTCGTTCTTATCTGATGGAGTAATTGACAAAAAAGACCGTCGTAAACAGAATATTCTTCAGAAAATTCTCTCCAATCGTTCGAAAATGAACTCCTCAAAATTCATCAGGGGCCAGCATCTGTCGTCATTACTGTCTTCAGACATCAAAAAATCCAGAGTAATACCGCCACTGAGTCAAGAAACATTCAACAAGTTATATAAAGTTTCCGAGAACAATGAAAAATGATTTTGTCTTCAACAAAACTGAATTTGAGGATAAGGTAATGAGAGTGAAGGCTCAAATTGCCTCACAGAGGGAATCGTTGTTCAAAAGCCTGTTCTCATGCATAGACAACACCACGCTCAACGGAAGCGACACAAAACAATCGGTGCGTGATTTTTGCCGTGCCACAATGTCTATGCAGCCTGACGGTGTCCATACCGCATCAGTGTGTGTGTATCCGGTGTTCGTAGCCGAAGCCAAACGCTCGTTGCAAGGCAGTTGCATCGGTGTCGCATCGGTTGCCGGCGGGTTCCCTTCAGGTCAGATACCCACGAAACTGAAAGCCGACGAAGTGCGCTATGTAGTGGATCAGGGAGCCGACGAAGTGGATTTTGTCATCAACCGCGGCCTCTTCTTGGATGGAGAAACAAACAAGGTATTCGACGAAATATCACTCGCCAAAGAGATTTGCGGCAAGTCAATTCCTCTTAAGGTCATACTGGAAACCGGCGAATTGTCTACCCCTGAAAGGATATACGCTGCAGCAATGCTTTCGATGCAGGCGGGGGCGGATTTTGTGAAGACATCTACAGGAAAGATATCGGTTGGAGCAACACCCGAAAGCGGTTATGTAATACTGTCTGCAATAGCAGATTTTTCAAAAATCACGCGTCGTCGAATAGCTTACAAAGCAGCTGGAGGCATTGCAACAGTAGACGATGCACTGTTCCATTATGTTTTAACAAAGAATATGTTAGATTTAGAAAATGTTGATAAACATATTTTTAGAATAGGAACAAGTAGATTAACCAACCAATTATATAAAATTTTAACATAAAAAAGACCTTATTATTTATTTTTTTTTTGTTATTTTGCATCTTTAATTCTTTGTGAGAAGAGTAAGAGGTGTAGAATAATAATAATTTGTTTTTTTGAGCAAAAAAACGGTAAACGTAGAATTCATTAAATGAAACCACTCCAACAAAAACTCTCCAGATATACTGCCCCTCAGGAGGCCAAGGCCAAGGGAGTGTATCCATATTTCAGAGAGATATCGAGCGACCAGGATACCGAGGTGTTGATGAATGGCAGAAAAATCCTCATGCTTGGTTCTAATAGCTATCTGGGTTTGACAAACCATCCTAAAATCAAGGAGGCTGCCAAAGCCGCCATCGACAAGTATGGCACAGGATGCGCCGGCTCCCCGTTTTTGAACGGCACCCTCGATATTCATCATCAACTTGAAGACATACTTGCCGATTTTTTGCACAAGGACGGAGTGATGCTCTTCTCGGCCGGATTTCAAGCCAATTCGGGTGTTATTCCGTGCGTTACGGGACGTGGCGACTACGTCATTTTTGACGAGATGGACCACGCTTCCATCATTGAAGGCAAACGTCTTACTTTTGCCAATACTCTGAAATACAAACACAACAACATGGAAGACCTCGAACGCGTTCTGCAACGCTGCCCTATCGAGGCTCCAAAATTGGTTGTCACCGATGGCGTCTTCAGTATGGAAGGCGATGTGGCAAAATTACCCGAAATGCAGCAATTGTGCGACAAGTACCAGGCTACGCTCATGGTCGACGAGGCTCACGGCTTAGGCGTTTTCGGTCGCGAAGGACGCGGAGTTACTGACCACTTCGATTTGCTCGACAAAACTGAACTCATTATGGGAACCTTCTCCAAGTCGCTGGCTTCCATAGGTGGTTTCATCGCTGCCGACAAGGAGACCATCAACTGGATGCGCCACAATGTGCGTCCTTACATCTTCACTGCCAGCATTCCACCGTCGGCAACAGCATCGGTGATTGCTGCAATTGAAGTTATGCGCTCGGAACCCGAACGCCAGGAAAACCTTTGGAAGGTGGCCAACTATGCGCTCAAATCGTTCCGCGAAGCCGGTTTTGAGATAGGCGACACAGAGACTCCCATCATTCCTCTTTATGTGCGCGACAACGAGAAGACCTTTATGGTCACTCGTATGCTGCTGGACGAGGGGGTTTTTGTCAATCCTGTCATATCGCCAGCCGTTCCGCCCGAAGATACTCTTATCCGTTTGGCGTGGATGGCTACTCATACTATCGAGCAGGTTGACTTTGCCGTCGACAAGACGGTCAAATGTTTCAAAAAACTTGGTCTTTTGTAAAATAGTTCATATATGAAAAACATTGTCATCAGCGAGGTTAAAGGTCGTCGCGACCTTAACAAGTTCATTGCTTTTCCCAATAAACTTTTCAAAGGCGTGCCGACATACGTGCCGCCGCTGAACCGCGACGAGCGCGCTCTGCTGACCGACAAGAATCCCTCGCTCGAACACAGCGACCTGCAGATGTACCTCGCCACTGTCGATGGCAAGGTCGTGGGTCGCGTGGCAGCCATCATCAACCATACTGTCAACGAGCACTGGAACAAGAAGGCCGTCCGCTTCGGATGGTTCGATTTCGTCGAAGATTTCGATGTCTGTAAGGCTCTGTTCGACAAGGTGGTCGAGTACGGACGCAGCAAGGGGATGACCGAAATAGAAGGACCCTTCGGATTCACTGATATGGACAAGGAATGCTGGGTCATCGAAGGTTTCGATGCTCGCCAGAACCTCAGCACGCTCTACAATCCCAAGTATTACATCGACTTCATCGAACGCCTTGACTGCAAGGTGCTTTGCCGCTGGCAGCAGTACAAGATGCCGGCAAGCCAGCCCATCCCCGACAAGGTGGCGCGTATCAACCAGCTCATACTTGAGCGATACAACCTGAAACTTCTGAAATTCAAGAAACGCAGCGAGGTATTCCCTTATGCTCGCAAGTTTTTCCATACTCTCAACGACTCGTTCAAGGACCTTTACGACTTTGTGCCGATGACCGAGAAGGAAATAGATGTCTATATCAAGGAGTATTTCCCCTTTGTGAACCTCGATTTCGTCAATTTCGTCGTCGATCAGGACAACAACCTGGTGGCCTTTGGTCTCAGTATTCCCAGCCTCACCGAGGCCTATCAGAAGGCCAACGGACGCCTCTTCCCCTTCGGTTGGTACCACCTGCTGAAGGCTCTGCGCAAATACGACACTATCGACCTTCTGCTCAACGGCGTGCATCCCGATTGGCAGAAGCGCGGCGTGCACTCCATCTACTATGCTGAAATGAACCGCAACGCCATAAAAAATAACGTCATTTGGGCCTATACCAACCCACAGATTATCGGCAAAGAAGCCGAGAAGATTTGGGGCACCACCTATCAGACCGAAGAGCTGATGAAACGCGCTGTCTTCGGCAAGGAGATATGATATTTTTTATTCAAAAATGATTGTATTAACCTCATCGTCTGATGAGGTTTTTTCATTGTTCTGACATTGCGTCGTGTCCTCTGGAAAGTATATGTCGCCCATAAGTGGGTCGGGCGCAGGGTCGCCTTCCGTTGTGCATGCGCTGGCGGCAAGGCTCAGGGTCACACCGGCCATTATTGCAGCCTTGCTAAGTTTACCGCGACGGCCGAGCTCTTTTTCAAGATATTGCAGCTCGGCGTCGCATCGCGGACAGGTTCCTTTGCAGGGTCCGTCATAGTGGCACTCGTGTTCCTCGAGTGGGATGTCGTTTTCGGATGCTATCTGTTTACGGATTTCTTTAAGCTGGTTGCAGATGTCCTTGCCTTTGTTGCTCATTTTACTGATTGTTAATGGTTAAACCTTGTAATAGTTTCTCAGTATCGACACCATCCAGTTGCCTGGGATGATGCGTTTTATCAGGACTGAAAGTTTCTGTTCGAGGTTGGCGACGACGTAGCGCAGGCGCGGGTGACGGCTGCGGATGATTTTCTCCACCGTTTTGGCCAGTTTTTCGGGCTTCAGGCCGCCGTTCTCTTCTTTCTCGATGAGCGACAGGGATCGTGCAAAACTGTCGCCGTAGGCGGCGCTATTCAGCGTCGCTTCCGATATCTTGCGCCGGGCTGTGAAATTGGTGGCGAAATCGCCAGGCTCAACCATCGATACTTTTATTCCAAAGCCACGGACTTCTGCCGCCAGTGCCTCGGTGAATCCCTCGATGGCAAACTTCGAGGCTGAATAGTAGCCTTGGTACGGCAGACCCATAATGCCGCCAATGGAGCTAAGGTTTATTATTTGTCCCCCACCCTGCTTTCGCATCAGTGGCAGCACATTTTGGCACACACTCACGCATCCGCGGAAGTTGGTACCCATCTGCTTTTCTATCTCGTCGTCGGTGGCCAATTCCAGCGACCCACCGATTCCCATACCGGCATTGTTGATAACCACGTCTATACGCCCCTGCTCCTCGACAACATGATCGATGGCTTTTTTGACAGATTCCCGCTCCTGTAAATCCATATACAGAAAATGAATTTGGCTGTGCGTGATGTTCTTGCGGCTGGTGCCATAGACGATGTAGCCTTTCGAGACCAGAAGTTCTGCTATCGCCTTGCCAAAACCTGACGAGGCTCCGGATATAAATACGACTTTGCTCATATCATTACTTTTCGTTTTGCAAAAATACATATAATTTCCAAATAGATTTAAAAATTTTAGGGCAATGATGGTTTGAGTATATTCAAGAATACACATAACTGTGTTGATATGGCTATTAATACCCTTTGATTTCGAATTATGTCGTTATGCTGTATTACAATAATTATTGAGAATATGCGTTATGATATATTGTCTTTTTATTCTAAAACGTCTTTTTTAAAAAAAGAACATACTCGTGTCCGCACAGAATAACATAATTGACAAGCTTGATGCTTTTATTCGCAAATACTACAAGAACAAGCTGTTTAAAGGACTGATATACTCCGTAGCACTCATTTTGATGCTGTACATTGCAGTAGTGCTGCTTGAACATTTCGGATATTTCAGTGTCGCAGTCCGCACGGTGCTTTTCTGGTTGTTCATAGTGGCGATGGCGGTTATCCTATCCATGTACGTCGCAGTGCCTGTTTTCAAGATGTTTAAGATGGGTAAGCGTATCAGCTATGAAGAAGCAGCAGAAATAGTTGGCAATCATTTTCCCGAGGTTAGCGACAAGTTGCTGAATCTGTTGCAGCTGCAGCAAATGTCGAACGATTCGGACAGCGAACTGCTTCAGGCGTCGATAGAACAGAAAACAGCCCTACTGTCGCCTATCCCCTTTCTCAACGCTATCGACCTCCGCAAGAATATAAAATACATCAAGTTCGCTGCAATTCCGTTAGGTTTTATCGTTTTGGCGCTCATCATCGCCCCTTCTTTGATTACCGAACCGTCGAAGCGAATCATCAACCACAATACATTCTACGAGAAGCCCGCTCCTTTTGCTTTTGTATTGGACAATGATTCTCTCTCTGTACCTCAGCAGGCTGATTTTCAAGTAAGGGTACATATTGAAGGCGATGAAATTCCCAACGAGGTCTCCATTCTCGTTGATGGTGTCGGATACCGGATGCAAAAGGTCGACAACACTCATTTTACGTATAAGTTCAGTCACTTGCAGCGTTCGCATGAGTTCCAATTTCAGGCAGTGGGCATTATGTCGCGTATTTATAGTCTTGAAGTGCTTCCTCGTCCTGCTGTCATGCACTTCCAGGCGCTCCTCTCCTACCCTTCGTACACAGGTATTTCGCCCGAAACCATTGTAAACGAAGGCGATTTTTCTGTTCCCAAGGGTACACGCATAGAATGGCTTTTCCAGACAAAAGATGCCGATACGCTCCACTTTGCATACGATGGCTCAGGTACGGACATTTCGACTGGCGATAACGGGCGCACACGTGTTTCTGTGCGGGCAATGAATGCTTTCTCGTACTCGTTCCATGTCGACAACAGGTTTGTCGCCTCAGACACACTCTCCTATGCTGTTACCGTTATTGACGACGCATATCCAATGATTGCCGTTGTGGAGATGACAGACTCGTTAATGCCCGACCGTCGCTATTTCAAGGGTCAAGTAAAGGACGATTATGGTATCTCCAAGCTCGAACTGATTATAGATAAAACCAATGCGGAGGATTCCTCAGTCCACGAAAACCAACACATTGTTGTGCCGGTTACAGCCGACGCTTCGCAGGATTTCTATTATTCTATCGACTTCAACCAGTTGGTATCACACCCGGGCGACCAAGTCAAATACTATTTCGAGGTGTGGGATAATGATGGAGTAAATGGTTCAAAATCAACAAAGTCACAAGTATTTGAAATTCTTGTTCCAACCGAGAAAGAAATCAACGACATTCTGCGCACATCTTCTTCTGCCATACAGCAGCAAGGCGAAATGTCTATCAGCGAGCTGAAGAAACTACAGGATGAAATCAATGAAATGATGCGTAAACTTGTAGACAAAAAAGAGTTGTCGTGGCAGGATAAAAAGCAGCTCGAAGAGCTTAAAAACAAGCAGGCAGAAATAAAGAACCAACTCCAGCAGATGCGTCAGCAGATGAATGAAAACAAACAGATGGAGGAGAAGTTCCGTGACCAAAGCCAGCAACTGATGGAAAAGCAGAAGGAACTTGACAAACTCTTCGATGAGGTTATGAATGAGGAAATTAAGGAGATGATGAAAGAGATGGATCGGCTGATGAACGAGATGGACAAAAAGAAGGTCCAGGACGAACTGGAGTCCTTGAAACTCAAAAACGAAGATTTGGAGAAACAGCTGGATCAGAATATCGAACTGCTCAAACGGCTTGAAATAGAGAAAAAGGTTGAACAGGCTGTAAACAAAGCCGATGAACTGTCGAAGAAGCAGAACGAACTGTCGCAGAATAAGAATGCAGATGCTCAGGAAAACCTGCAGCAGCAGCGTAAATTGTCCGAGGAATTCAAACAACTGCAGAAGGATATCGACCAGATTCAGAAAGACTACAAAAATCTTGACAGTCCAGAGGATTTCAAGGTCGACAAAGAGTTGCAGAACCAGATAGAACAACACCAGCAGGAGGCCGAAAACAAGCTCTCGAAAGACAAGAAAAAGGATGCACAGAAGTCGCAGAAATCTGCTGCCGAGGAACTTCAGAAACTCTCGGAACAACTGGCAGAAGCCCAGATGGATATGGAACAGGAAGACCTTGCTGAAGATTCGGAACAGGTGCGCCGTCTGCTCAAAACGCTTGTTCATCTCTCGTTCAACCAGGAGTCGCTGATTAACACGCTGTCTTCCATCAGTATCCAAGACCCCAAATATCAGCAAATCATTGCGGATCAGAACAGGCTGAAGGATGATTTCAGAAATGTGGAAGACTCTTTGCGGGCAATGGCTAAACGTCAGATTACGATTGCAACGGTTGTGAACAAAGAACTCGTTTCCGTCAATACAAATATCGCTCAGTCACTTTCTGGATTGCTGCAGTACAACCAGTCGATATATGGTAATTTCAGGAACACCGCGCCATCCAAACCGATGCAGTACTCGATGACTTCTCTTAATAATTTGTCTTTGCTCCTTGCTGAATCGTTAGACCAGATGCAAAATCAAATGCGTCAGAATCAGCAACAAAAGAAGCAAGGCAGCTGCAAACGTCAGGGTATGAAGATGAAGTCGGGACAGTGTGAAAATCCGGGAAACAGCAAACCTTCACCCAAATCCATGCGACAAATGCAGGATGAGCTGAACAAACAACTTCAGCAGCTTAAAAGTGAACTTGAGAAACAAGGTGGCAAACCGGGCAGAACAAAGATAGGTGAAAGGAACTCAATGAGTTCGGAGTTTGCTAAAATGGCTGCCAAGCAAGAGATGATCCGTCGGATGATGCAAGAGTACGGCCAGGAAATGAAGCAGCAAAGTGGCGGGAACGGCAAATTGGCACGCGAAATTGACGAGATTATAAAACAGATGGAGCAGACGGAGACAGACCTTGTCAATAAGACTATCACACGTCAGACCATACAACGCCAACAACAGATTATGACTCGTCTGTTGCAACATGAAAAGGCTGAAATGCAGCGAGAAAAAGATGACCGACGCGAAAGCACCGAGGGTAAAGACCTGTATCAGCCATCGCAGGGTGATCTCGAAAAGTTCAAAAAAATCCAGGAAAACAACATGGAGCAGTTCCATACAACACCTCCATCGCTGAACAACTACTATAAGGAAAAGGTGAACAGCTACTTTTTCAAGTTTTAAATAGGAAAAAATAATTGCTTTTTTGTTTTATTAAAAAAACATCGTATCTTTGTATCAGAGTTAGTAATAGATATTCAACATGGAACAGCTTGCTATTCAGTCTGATATAAATAATATTATAGAGGTTGAGCGCTTTGTAAGTGTCATGTGCGACACTTACAACATCCACAACTATGCAGCTACAATCTCTATGTCGCTCCTTCAGGCTGTGGAAAATGCCATAATTCATGGTAACAAGTCCGACAGTTCCAAGATGGTTGTCATTGAATGTGACCGGTGCAGGGGAGGGGTTTATTTTTCTGTCACTGACCAAGGTCAAGGATTCGATTATTGTTCGTACGGTAAAATGCCCGAACATGATGACAAGGGTATGGGTCTGTACTTGATGAAATCGCTTTCTGACAAAATTATCTTTTCGGATAATGGTCGTAAGGTTAGAATGGAATATGTCGTGAATGGCATAGACGCTTCCCATGCTCTTGAGCGAATAGTAACATTGCGTAATTATTATTCGCAGCATGCCGTGGTCCATGCTTGATTTCATTTTTCTTCATTCCCCGAATTCTTGCTTTTTTACGGGCAAGTTATTTGCCATTGAAGAAATATTCGATGGAGAATGACGAATAATTTGATTATTTTGAATTTATTTTATTGCTATTCAGATTGTTGTGTGTGGGTTTCGAGTGTTTGCCGAAAGGTTGCAAAAAATCATTTGAACTGAAATTTTATATATGTCGATATTTTTTTCAAATGCTGATGTTGATTTTACTCTTCCTGATGTAGATCGTATAAAAAAATGGATTTCGTTGATTGTAAAGAATCATGGGAAGTCTGTAGGTAAGATAAATTACCTTTTTTGTTCCGACGAATATATCTATGATGCAAATGTCCGTTTTTTGAATCACGACACGTATACAGATATCATTACTTTTGACTACGTCGAAGGTGTTCTGTTGTCTGGCGATATTCTTATAAGTGTTGATAGGGTAGGGGATAATGCGAGTAAATTTTCAACCTCTTTTGAGCGTGAGCTTCGTCGTGTAATAATTCATGGTGTGCTTCATCTCATAGGTTTTAAAGACAAATCTGAGAAAGACGCATCTGTAATGAGACAGAAAGAAGAGGAGTCTCTGATGATATATGACTCGTTGTCGTGATGGCTGTTTCACGTGAAACTATCAATCCATGTTGTTGTAAATTACTATTATAATTATGAGATTTGAGGAGTATGATGTTGTTGTGGTTGGCGCTGGACATGCAGGTGCAGAAGCGGCCACTTCGTCAGCGAAGTTGGGTGCAAAAACGTTGCTGATTACAAGTAATCTTGACACGATTTGCCAGATGTCGTGCAATCCTGCTATGGGTGGTGTTGCGAAGGGGCAAATCGTACGGGAAATAGATGCTTTGGGTGGCTGGTCCGGTATTGTTACTGACCGCTCGATGATTCAGTTCAGGATGCTTAATCGATCAAAAGGCCCTGCTATGTGGAGTCCACGTGCCCAGTGCGATAAAACCATGTTTTCTTTAACTTGGAAGCGTATACTTGAGAATACTCCAAACTTGGATTTGTGGCAGGACGAGGTCGTAGATGTCATTATTGATAATGGCACGGTGCGTGGGGTTGTAACAAGGATGCAGGTCGAGGTGCCATGTAAGGCCGTTGTGCTTACAAACGGAACTTTTCTGAACGGGAGGATTTTTATCGGTGAGACTTCTTTTTCGGGTGGTAGGATAGGGGAGCTGCCTTCTGTCGGACTCTCGGACAGGTTGAAGGAGTATGGCTTTGAAGTGAAAAAATTTAAAACGGGTACACCCGTGCGCATAGATGGACGTTCTATAGATTTCAGTGTGCTCGTCGAACAGCCAGGAGATGATTGTCCGCAAAAGTTCTCCTTTTCTCCCGAGACGCATTCGTTAGAGAAACAGAAGTCGTGTTTTCTGGCGTATACGAATATTGAAACACACGATATACTGCGAAAAGGTTTTGAAAAGTCACCGCTTTTTACGGGCCGCATTCAGGGTCGTGGACCTCGATATTGTCCTTCGATTGAGGATAAGATTGAACGATTTGCCGGAAAGGACAGGCATCAGTTGTTTGTTGAACCTGAGGGTATTAACACAAATTCTTACTATCTGAACGGTTTTTCGTCGTCACTTCCTCTCGATGTCCAGCTCGATGCTCTTCATTCTATTCCTGGCTTTGAAAAGGCAAGGATTTTCAAGCCAGGGTATGCTATAGAGTACGATTTTTTTCCGCCGACACAGCTCAAGTACACGATGGAAACCAAGCGTGTCGAAAATCTCTTTTTTGCTGGCCAGATCAATGGCACGACGGGATATGAGGAGGCTGCATGCCAAGGGCTTGTTGCCGGAATAAATGCAGCCTTGAAGATTAAAGGCAAAGATCCGTTTATTTTGGGCCGTACACAGGCCTATATAGGGGTGTTGATTGACGATCTGGTGACGAAAGGCACGGATGAGCCGTATCGTATGTTCACATCGCGTGCAGAATACAGAATCCTTCTGCGTCAGGATAATGCTGATGTCAGACTTACGCCGTTGGCTTATTCTATTGGCATGGCGTCGGAAGAACGTATGAAAAGGGTTGAACGCAAGATGTCGTGGGAGGATAAGCTGTCCTCTGTAATATCTGACGTGTCTGTTTCGCCTTCTGATGTTAATGACGCTCTGTCGGAACTGCAGTCGGCACAAATACAACAAAAGGTCAAACTTCAGTCCTTGTTGTTGCGCCCGGAATTGTCGCTTGCTGACTTGAAGAAAATGTCTGCGCCTCTTTCCTCTTTTATTGAAACCATACCGGAGGATATACGTGAAGAGGTGTGCGAATCGTCGGAGATTCTCATTAAGTACAGTCGTTATATCGAGAAGGAGCGAGAGGTTGTTTCTCGGATTTTAAAGTATGAAAACCTTCCGATAAAACCAGACTTGGACTATCGCACGATAGAGGCCTTGTCGTTTGAGGCGCGTGAAAAACTCTCCGCCATGCGTCCTAAGACAATAGGGCAGGCGAGTAGAATCAGTGGAGTTTCTCCAGCCGATATTTCGGTTCTGTTGATTCTGATGAATGAATAAATGTAGGAGTGTTTCATGTGAAACAAGCATCGTAAAAGTCATGGACCATGATAATTACGGTGCTTGTTGTATGTATTCGGTGCTTATTTTGATGTTTCTCGTGAAACATTGCGTCTAAACCACATGGTCTATGTGTTTTAGCTGTCTATTTTCGTGAGATAGTTCCTTGTTTCCGGCCCTAAGTTGAACAGGGCGTCGAGTATGCCGACATTCCCATAGAATGGCATGCGGTCTCGGAATACCTGCGTGTATTCGGGTATTGCCGGTAGCTCTTCGGGATGTTTGTAGGAGTACATGTTGCGATAGTCTTTTTCGTACAGTTCTGTACCTATATATTCGTCGGTATACTCGATTGTCGTGCCGATATTCAGTTTTGCAAACAGGAAGTTTAATAAAGCTTCGTTCAGTTCTGTCAGCTTTTTGAAACGGCCTCCAATGATTCTGTATATGTCGTCCCGGTAGTACATGTAATATGGCGAAGCGTTGTACGCCGCGTCGATTGTTCGTTCGAAATGGATGTCCCAGCGTTCGGTGTAGCTTATTTCGATATCAGAGATGCATGTGTGGTTGCCGTTTGGCCGTGTGATGGGCACGCTCATGGCCATGGGTCCTCCTGCGGTGATTATAACCGTCCTGTTCCGATGTGTCTGTTTTGGGAAGGTTTCGTGGCGTTCTATGCGTATTGTGCCGGTTTTTAAGGCTAGTTTGCTCATTGCCGACATGATGGCAATGGGCGGTAGAAATGACGATGGGAAAATGGTTGTTCTGTCGTTCATCGTTTATTTTCCGTATACAACTGCCAACAATTCGTCTTTTTCAAAAAAGAAATCGATATTACCTTCGCCGAAGGTTATTCTGCGTTCGCCCCAGGCCTCTTCTTCTATGTCCTGCTCAAAGTATTCGTTTTTGACCATAAGGCTTACGATGCTTTTCTCGTCCATTTCAAAAATGTCCGCCCCAAACAGTGTGCAGCTTTCGTCGGATGTGTCGATGCAACTTAGTACCGGGTTTTCGCCTTCGAAAAACAATGTTAACAGTCCGTCGTTGTAATGTAGTATCGTCGTGGGTTCGTCCAATGCGTTTTCCACGCTTTCGACCTCTTCGGCCTCGCCGAGTATGCTTACGACCTCTTCGACGGGCATGTCAAACCGAATGTTTCCGAGTCCTTCTTTTATTTTGATTACTTGTTCCATTAGGTATGTGTGTTATGGTTTGTATTGTTCAAATTATTTTACAAAGATACGGATTTAATTCAAAACGGCAAAATTTTTTATTTTGAGTCGAAGAAAACGGGTTCGATACGGTAGAAAAATATCTGTTTTTAATCGCAAAAATTGTTATTTTTCAAAAAGAAATATGAAAACATGGATAAATAAAAGACCGTCGTTGTGAATAGTATTGTTTGTATAATATATTGTTAGTTAAATGTTTATATATTTTTAGTGGTGTGATTGTTGAAATTTATTTTGTCGTTAAATAAAAAAGTAGTACTTTTGCAAACTCAAATTTGAGGGTTAAACGATACGTTGACTACGTAGCTCAGCAGGTAGAGCACATCCCTTTTAAGGATGGGGTCCTGGGTTCGAGCCCCAGCGTGGTCACAAAGGAAAAAGGACATAATGTTGTTGACTACGTAGCTCAGCAGGTAGAGCACATCCCTTTTAAGGATGGGGTCCTGGGTTCGAGCCCCAGCGTGGTCACAAAAAAAAGCCGTAGAATCACTTCTACGGCTTTTTTATTATCTGATTGTTAAGGTTATTCTACTGTGACGGATTTGGCCAGGTTGCGTGGTTGGTCGACATTGCGTCCTTTGGCGATGGCTACATAGTAGGAGAGGAGCTGCAGGGGCAGGATGGCCAGAAGAGGCACGTAGCAGTCGCGTGTGTCGGGTATCTCGAAGCAGTAGTCCGACATGCCTTTGACGATGGTGTCTCCCTCCGTAACCACACTGATGATTTTTCCTTTTCTTGACTTGATTTCCTGGATGTTGCTGACGATTTTGTCGTACATGCCGCGTTTGGGGGCTATGACGACGACGGGCATCTCCTCATCGATAAGAGCAATAGGTCCGTGCTTCATTTCGGCAGCAGGATAACCTTCGGCATGGATGTAGCTTATCTCTTTCAGTTTCAATGCTCCTTCGAGGGCTACGGGATAGTTGTAGCCGCGTCCCAGATAAATGAAGTTGCGTGCATAGGTGAACATCTGTGCAAACTGGTCGATGCCTTTGTTGTTGTCGAGAGTCCACTGCATTTTTTCTGGAATCTTCTGCAGCTCGTCAACGAGCATGTGGAACATTTCCTCGCTGAGGGTTTTCTTTTCTTTTGCAATAGCAAGGCCGAGCATGAAAAGAGTTATGACCTGTCCTGTGAAGGCTTTTGTCGACGCTACGCCGATTTCCGGGCCCACGTGGAGGTATGTGCCGCTGTCGGTGGCGCGAGGGATTGAGGAGCCAATTACGTTGCAAATTCCGTAAAGGAAGGCACCCTTGCTCTTGGCCAGCTGAATGGCAGCAAGTGTATCGGCTGTTTCGCCCGACTGCGAGACGGCTATGACCACGTCGTCGGGGAAGATGACGGGGTTACGGTAGCGAAATTCGGAGGCGTATTCCACCTCGACGGGAATCTGAGCGGCTTCTTCGATGAAGTATTTTCCGATAAGGGCTGAGTGCCACGATGTTCCGCAGGCGCAGATGATTATTCGGCGAGCATTGATGAACTTCTCCTTGTGGTCGATGATGCCGCTAAGCAGAATGTCTTTGTCGACAATATTCAAGCGGCCTTTTGTGCATATACGCAATGCGGAAGGCTGCTCAAAAATCTCTTTAAGCATGAAATGCGGGAATCCGCCTTTCTCCAGTTCGTCAAGGTTCATCTGCAATGTCACGAGTTGAGGAGTCTGTTTGACATTGCTGAGGTTGGTTATTTTTAGATTGCCTTTGCGGTCCATGATGGCAATCTCTTCGTCTTGGAGGTAAATGACTTTGTTTGTGTATTCTATGATAGGGGTGGCGTCGCTTCCGAGGAAGAATTCTGCTTTGCAGTCTTTTTTGTCGTTGTTTTTGCCTACGCCGATGATCAGCGGGCTACCTTTTCTGGCACATATCAATTGGTCTGGATTGCGACGGTCCAGGATGGCGATGGCGTAGGCGCCGATAACGCTTTTAAGTGCCAGCTGAACAGCGGTGTAAAGGTCGCAATTGTGGGTGTTTTGTGTGTATTCTACCAACTGTACAAGTACCTCGGTGTCGGTTTCGCTACAGAATGTCATTCCGTGCTTCTCCATCTCGATACGGAGGGGTTTGTAGTTCTCTATGATGCCGTTATGGACAAGCGACAGGTTCTTTGACTGTGAGAAATGTGGATGGGCGTTGGTGGCGTTAGGTTCGCCGTGTGTGGCCCAGCGGGTGTGGGCGATTCCTATTGTTCCACTCGTGTCTTTATCGGCCACAGAGTCTTCAAGGACAGACACTTTTCCTTTTGCTTTGTAGACAGACAGTACGCCTTCGCCATTAATCATCGAGACTCCGGCACTGTCGTAGCCTCTGTATTCCAAACGATGAAGTCCTTTAATCAAGATGGGGTATGCTTCCTGTTCCCCGATGTATCCTACAATTCCACACATAATTTTCTTTTTTTTGAATTTGTTTTTGTTTTGTAAATTATTGAGTACGCGCATTTAAGACAATCTATAGGTATAGTTTGCCTTGATAATAGTGTCTGCAAAAATACGAAAATATATAATATAGCAATTATTCTATTTTGGTTCTTTTCAGAATTTGTTCCGCCAGTCCGATTGAATATCCATGGCTGTGTAGTAGTATTTCTCCTCTTTTATCTACCAGAGCAACAAGCGGATAGTCGTTTTTGAGGTCGAGTTTCAGCGCCTCGACAATTTGTTTCTCGAAAGGATCCTTGTCGCTTGCTTCGCGGATGATGCAGTCGGTGTTGGGCAGACCGAAGCTGATAGGTTTCGCAGATGCTGGTGCTACGAGGTAAATCATTCCTCCCCACGCTTTGTATTCCTTGTCAAGGGCTTGTATTTCTTTGATAAGGTGCTTGCTGGGCTCTTTGTAGTCGCCAACGAAGATGAATAGCATTCCCGTGCTGCCGGCATAGTCGGCCAAAGTGGCCATATCGGCAATGATTTCCTGTGTGGGATCGATGCTTGCGGTTGTTTTTTCGCTGCGGTCAACCAAAGGCCTTAGAATGATTTCTTTAGTGATTTTTTGACCTTCTTTTACGGCGAAATATTCGGCACGTGTCAGTACGTCGCCTTCAGGATAGCGATTGCCGGTCATTAGGCAATAGTAGCCTGGTTCCAAGCTTATTGTTGCTGGAAATTTGTCCATGCGACTGTCGTTTTCGAAGTCGAAGGAGACAAAGTCGCCGTTCTCGTATTTTGCTATCGTGAAGTGTGGCCAGTAGACGGGTTTGGCCAGCTCTTTGGTCGGTTTGTAGGTCAGCGTCAGTTTTGCGGTTGGTTGCACTTCGGTGTCCTCTTCGAACGACACTTTTACCCATTTGCCTTTCTTCCAGAGCTTTTCAGCATCACCATCGCATACGTATATGGTGTTGGTGGCGTTGTCGAGATAGGCCGGAATATTCAGCGAACGGCAGGCGGCAACAAAGAAGATGTCGCGGCTGTGGCGGTCGCTATGGCGCAGTTCATAGACGCCACGGGGCGAAATGGGACAATTGTAGTAGTTGCCGGTATCGTCTATTATGATATTCTCTTTTGTCCATGTTATCAATGAATTTGCATCTTTAATCTCTGCAAGTTTTTCTGCAAGGAATTGCCTCCATGGACGCACCATCTCGTTGCTAATGCGTGCAGGCATCAAGCCTTTGACGTAGAATTCATCGTAGGTTTCCATAACGCAAGATATTTTTGGCTCACGCCAATGCGACTCGAGAGTTTCGGCCGAAATATCGCGCATATCCTTATCACTGAAAGTTTTGAGGTAGTCGTAGATGTAGTTGCAAGCGATGTTACCCTCGCGTTCTCCTGCTATTATTGTTGTGTTTACGGCGATGTTTTCGTCTGCGTGATTATTTATGAATTTAGCAATTTCTTCATAGTTTCCTTCGGCCTTGTGGATCAGTTCCCAAGCCTGCTCGTCGGTAAGGTTGTTGTTGGGTTTCAGCAGGTTTTTGTAGTTTTCTTTTGTCGGGAAAGTTGCAACGTATGCTCCACGGACGGAATCCTCATATTCCAAGCGTTTTACGTTGCGGTCGGCTTTCTCTTTGGTGGGTGTCACCTTGGCCTCGCCTGCAACGGGAGGAACAACGTCGGCCATTTCGGTGTATTCTGTGCCTGCTTCGCGCGTAAGATATATGTCTACAGTGTCTTGCTTGCGGACATCCATCATCACGTAATTGTAATTCTGCCCGTCGGTGGCCCATATCTGCAGGTCACCGAGTCCTGTGGTTAGCTGAGCGATGCCGTTCTTGTCGGTCTTTATTGTTGCGAGGGTATAGAACTCGCTGTAGTTGTATAATTTAAACTTGACACTGGCACCCTCGACGGACTTGTTGTTGTCGTCGAAAACGCGCACTGTGGCTTTCTTTGTCGGAGCGTAGTGGCTCAGCAAGTTAAGCTCGCTGTACAGCGCGGTCTGTTTCACCACCTCTTCATCGCCTTTGTAGCGCCCAAAGGCTTTGCTGTGGACCATCATACAACGTGTGGAAGGTACTGCAAACCAGCCCATATCCAGTTCAGGGTCAGGTTCGCAAGCACCGAGGAAGTACCAGCGGTTGCTGTCGGGAATGTAGACTTCTACCCAGGCGTGGTTGTCGTCGCAGTGTGCCCAGCGTGGTGTATAGCACTGACGTGCGGGGATACCGACGCTGCGCAGGGCTGTGACGGCAAAGGTCGATTCCTCGCCGCAACGTCCTAATGATGTGCGCATTGTGGCCAATGGTGCCGATGTGCGGCCGTCGCTGGCACGGTAGGCAACATACTCGTGGCACCAGTGATTGACCTCGAGGGCTGCATCGTACATCGAAAGGCCTTCGACACGCGGTTTCAATTCGCGCTGCATCAGCAGTCGTGCGGTGTCAAGGTTTTCGTTATTAACACGATATACGAGAACGAAGTGGCGAAAGATGTCTTCAGGAATCTTTTCGCCCCAGCTGAACTCCTGGCGTGCTTTGAAAGCGGCTCTAATCTGCTGCAAGTAAAATGTTTGGTCATAGTTGGCAAGATCGCTGTAGGGCATATAGGCGTAGAGGAACTCCAAGGCCTCGCGTGTCTCGGTGTCCAAAGTGTCCATTCCGTCGAACAGGACGTCGGCGCGTCCAGAGGCAAGCTGCTGTCGGGCCATGAAGTCGGCGTGTACCTGTTCGCGGTAGCTTTTGTCGGAGATGAAGTGCTTGTCCTTATTGCAGGAAGTCGCTACTAATGCAAATAGAAGTGTAAAAACAAACGGTTTAAGTTTTTTCATTGTTAGATGTTTTGCTGATTGAATGTTCTTATAAAGTATCTGTAATTCTCATGAATTCACGCACTTGGTTGGCGTCGGTGCAGGTTAGTCCATCGATGGTGTGTTTCAGAGAACCGTGGACTTCGTACAAGCCTGATTCCAAGACAAGTTGTTTCACGTTGACAGTCGTGATGCCAGCAGCTCCGATTATGTCTATACGTCCGTCTGCCTGTAGGACGAGTTGTCTGAGCAACTCTTTGCCTTCCATAGCCGTTGGCGCGCAGCCGGAAGTCAGCAGTTTGTTGCACCCACAGTCAATGACTTGTTCCAGAGCATCATGTGGATTACGGCATTCGTCAAATGCACGGTGGAAAGTGACGCTAAGTCCTTCCGCCGCTTTTACAGCTTCGCGTGTCTGTGTTGTGTCGATGTCGGCTTCAGCGGTAAGGAAGCCCACCACTACGGCATGGGCTCCGAGTTTATGTGCAAGTTCTATGTCTCTTAGAATAAGGCGCATATCTTCTTTGTCATAGTGGAAATTACCACCTCGAGGACGAATCAGCACTCTGGTGTGAAGCCCTAATTCTTTTACGCAGTATTCAATGGCTGCAGCTGATGGTGTTGTGCCGCCTTCACCAAGGGCCTGGCATAGTTCGATTCGGTAGGCGCCGCCGCGTTTTGCGTTACGTGCCGAGAGAGTGGAGTTGCAACAGATTTCTACTTGCATATCAATGTTTTGAAGTGTTGTTTGCTTTATGTGTTTATATGCAAAAATACTAAATTTTAGATTTAAATATATTTTTTGTAATTTTGCATGGATTTGAAGATTATTAACTCTGATGATAACATTCTGTTATTTAGTGTAATAAACAAGTGTATATATTTTCAAAAGAATGACAGAGGAACAAAAGTCCATTCATTGGCTAAGCTCTATACTTGATGTTCTACGCAAAGAATGCCCCTGGGATAGTGTACAAACGATTGATTCTTTGCGTTATTTGACAATCGAAGAGGTTCACGAATTGTCAGAAGCCATTGTTGCCGGCAATTATGATGAAATGCGCAAGGAATTGGGCGACTTGTTTATGCATTTGATGTTCTATTCAAAGATTGCAGAAGACGAGGGTCGGTTCGGTGTGGCGGATGTTCTCGATGGGATATGTAAGAAACTGATAGCAAGGCATCCCCATATTTCACTTCCCGATAAGGCTGGTAATATGCAGCCGGTGACCCAGCATGATACGCCCCGGTGGGAACAGGTGAAGATGAAAGAGGGCCGCAAGTCGGTTCTTGAAGGCGTTCCGCAGTCGCTGCCACCCATTGTGAAGGCTATACGGATGCAGGAGAAAGCGGCAGGGGTCGGATTTGAGTTTCCGGATGTGGAAGGTGCCAAGAACAAAGTGTTGGAAGAGTACCACGAATTTGAAGAGGCTCTTGTCGAGATGCATGAAGAAAGCAAAGGACACGAAACGGTGGCTAACTCTCATGGAATAAGTCCCAAATCCCACGCCGAGGAAGAATTGGGTGACTTGCTTTTTGCTATCGTAAAATGGGCGCGTATGGAAGGCCTGAATGCCGATACTGCAATGGTTCGTGCAAATCAGAAATTTTTCAAGCGCTTCTCGTATGTCGAAGACCAGTCACGTCTGTCGGGACGCTCGTTGTCAGAAATGACGCTCGAGGAAATGGAAAAACTTTGGAATGAAGCTAAAACGAAATAATCTACTCAATATGAAAGAGAAATACATCGCTCCAGAATTAACCTCTGTTTCTTTTGTCGTTGAACAGGGTTTTGTGGGATCAGTTCAAGGATCGCCGAGGAATGTACTTTTCGATCTGTTTCTAATCAGTGGCGGCGGAAGTGAAGACCTCAACAAGGCCGGGAGCTATGAAAATGAACAGGACTGGACCTGGTAATCATCGATTAATATATCAGTAGGATGAAAACAAAGATTTTGACTTCTTCCAGGGTCTCCGCTTTTGCCAAATTGAACAGGCTGCTGAGTGGTGTGTCGTACAGAGATGCGCAGAAATTCATAATTGTCGATGCCAATACATACGAGAACTGCATTCCGTTGTTGATAAGCAGGGTAGAGGCGTTGGAAGGTGCCTCCTTTTTCGAAGTGCCGGTAGGAGAGGAGGCTAAAAGCATTGAAGTCGCAGGCCAACTTTGGCAAGCCCTGTTAGAGAGTGGTGCGGACCGCGATAGTGTTATTGTCAATCTTGGCGGAGGCACGGTCTGTGATATCGGAGGCTTTGTGGCTGCCGGTTTCAAGCGCGGAATCAGATACATAAATGTGCCGACAACATTGCTTGCGATGGTTGATGCCGCCATAGGTGGCAAGACCGCGGTAAACCTGAATGGGGTGAAGAATCAGGTGGGATTCTTCCACAGCCCTCAATCTGTATGTATATGTCCGGATTTCCTTGAGACACTTCCTGACGAAGAACTTGTTTCTGGGTTGTTCGAGATGTTTAAGACTCTGGTGCTTAGTGATAAGGATATGTATAAGTCTTTATCGGACACAATTGTTTCTGATGCAGATTTGGATATGGATACATTGAAGCTTTTTATTGAGCATTGCGCAGGATTCAAAACATCGGTAGTGGATAGTGATCCAACCGAAAAGTCTGTACGCAAGATTCTTAACTTTGGTCATACTTTTGGACACGGTATAGAAAGCTATAGTTCTGAAATCGGCAAACCCTTATCCCATGGCATTGCAATCGGGGTGGGCATGGCCTGCGAATTGTACTTGTCGCATAAAAAGCTTGGAATCAGCCGTGAAGTTTTGGAAGACTATTGCAAAATACTGACACACCTTGTAGGCATTCCAAAATACAAATTGCGTGACGCTGAGAAGATTCTTTCGTATATGCGAGCTGATAAGAAAAACCGCGATGGTTTGATTCTATGTGTTTTGCTGCGCGATTTTGCGGAGCCTGTGATCGATGTGCCCATCGATGAGAACGAGGTCCGCGATGCTCTATTGCAAATCGCCAAGTTCTAACTGAACTGTCTGTTTACCTTTGCAGTATAGAATGTATGGACATTCGTAGGGCTTGGTGCATTGTTCGCCTATGTCCATGGTTGGTTCAAGGTTTTGCAGGACCTCTTTGAATCGGGCTACTTGCTTTGCTATCATCCCTTTGGCCTCTTCTGCTTCGGCGGTCATGTCATATTGTGCCGCAGAGTTGTCTCCGTTGTTGTATAGTATCGAGAACGATTTCATTCTAAGAGGTATAGCTTTGTTTTCGCACATCTTTTCTATGCTGTTTCCAATAACATAGTTCTGGATACAGACATCACGTCGGAATACATCCTTGACCGATGTAGAGTTTTTGATTTCAAAAATCGACACGTTACCGTCGTTGTCTTTATGTACCACGTCGGCCAGGATTAGGACTTCGTCGAATACAAATCCTGCTTCAAAGAGGGTCTGTTCTCCGGGTTGAGTGAGTATGGCAGTTGTATATTCAGGGTATTTTGAGATTTGCTTGCCGAGAATTTTGCTGACATCGAGTCCGTTAGGGAATGTTGCTTTCACAGAGGCCTCAAAGTCGCGTCCTTTGCGGAAGCGTGCCAGCGTCTCAGGAGTAAAACGGGCCAATTGTGGTCTGTAGACATCAAGATATAATGCTTTCTCGCACTGAAGCCCTAAAATAAACTTGCTCTTAGTCAGTCGGTATATCATTTTCTCTTTCAGGCTTCAACCAGCAGTTGTGTAGTGGTGCGGGAACGTTGTTGCAGCAGTATGCGTCGTCCGGCGACAATTTGGTCGATGATTTGTTGGTTGTAGTATCGGATTGTAATCAGCTGTAGACCTGTATTGTATACCAGACGGAAGTCGTTTTCAAGTGCTTCGCGCAGCTGATGTAGCAGTATCTCGTTGTAGTCTATGCACAGAGAGAAACTCAGTGCTGAGTTTTGCATAAGGTTGACTCTGATATTCAGTTTTGCCAGAACAGCAAAAATGTTTTGCAGATTTTCCTCGGCTATAAAAGAAAAGTCTTTTGGCTGTATGGAAATGAGTACCTGGTTGTTTTTGAATATGTAAAGAGGTGTCAACGGCTCGATGCCGTCGTAGGGACCTATTGTTGAACCTTCTGCAGATGGATTTATAAACGATTTGATATGCAGTCGGATACCCTTGTTCTGTATTGGTTTGACTGTTTTGGGGTGTATGACCGAAGCGCCATAGTAGGCGAGTTCTATGGCTTCGTTGTAAGGTATCTGGTTTATTTTTATTGTGTTTGGGAAAAACTTTGGGTCGGCATTGAGAAATCCGGGGACGTCTTTCCAGATTGTCATGTAATCTGCATCGAGACAATAGGAGAGGATCGAGGCGCTGTAGTCGCTGCCTTCGCGTCCGAGGGTGGTCGTGGTTCCTGAACCTGTTCCGGCAATAAAGCCCTGCGTGATTATTAATTTTAAATTCAGGTTGTTGAATGTAGAATTAATGATTTCTTGTGCCTGCCGGCGTGTGGTTTCGAAGTCGACAATGCCTTCTCGATAGTTTTCGTTGGTGCGAATCACTTGCCGAATGTCAATCCATTGGCTGTTGATTCCTATGCTGTTAAGGAAGCCGGAGATAAGCGTGGTCGAAATCAGTTCGCCAAACGACACCGTCTGGTCGTAGTCATAGTTATAGTTTGTTGCAGGTTGCGAGGTCGCTTTGTTGAGCTGTGCGAAAAGGTTTTCGAGTTTTCGGAACGTCGGGTCGTCACTATCCATCAGACTTGTAGCGATGTCGTAGTGATATTTCTTTGTCTGTTTTAGAAGACTTTGGCGTTCGTCGTCTGATGCCGGAATGCCAGGTATCAGTTTTTCTAACAGATTGGTTGTTTTGCCCATGGCTGAAACGACTACGACGAGAGGCTCGTGTAGGTTTTGCCTGACAATTTCGGCCATGTTGCGAATGGCATCGGCGCTGTTGACGGATGCTCCTCCGAATTTGAATACTTTCATGTATTGAACTTTGACTAAAACCTTGACTGAGAATGGAATTGAGGGTTCCTATATGTCTTTTACGACAATTGCCGTTCCATATCGCGGCGAGTGTCTTTTGCTTTGATGCTTTCGCGTTTGTCGAAGAATTTCTTGCCTCGCGCCAGAGCGATGTCGATTTTGGCGTATCCTTTTGGATTGACGTAGAGAAGGGTAGGTATGATGGTATAGCCGCGTTCTTTGATTTTGTTTTGCAGTTTGCGTAGTTCTTTGCGGTTGAGCAGAAGTTTTCTGTCGCGCTTGGCGGGATGGTTAAGCCAGCTCCCAAATCGATACTCGCTTATATGCATCTGTCTTACGTACAGTTCGTTTCCGATGAAAACGCAATAGGCATCGGCAAGGTTTGCCCTGCCTTCGCGAATGCTTTTTATCTCCGTTCCTGTCAGCACCAGCCCAGCACTGTATGAGTCTATGAGGAAGTATTGGTATTCGGCCTTTTTGTTCTTTATTTCAATTATGTTTTTTTCTTCCATATTTCCTATTACGCAAAAGTCCTTTTTTTATTGTCTGTGAGATGTATAATACGTTCCGATTTGGGATGGAGGCAAATGAGTATGAAGAATATCTGCCTCAATGGAGGGTCTATGGAATGTTCACTAATTTGTGAACCTGAAGCGAAAGCCTCCACAGGGGATGGGCCTTGATGTATTCAATAGTCTGTTGCACTATGTCACGATTGCGTTTTTGGTCCCCCGTGTCGCAAGGCTGAAGGAAATAATCGTGTGATATTTTGATATTGTCGTAAGTTTTCGGCTCCGTAACTCCGTCATAGACAGCCTTGAGCTCGTCGGCGTGATCCAATATCACGGCAGCGTTGCTGCAATAGCCGTCTTTTGGCGAAAGGGTGATCCAGTCGATATTGGCAGGAAGGCTGTGAGTGCCATTTGTCTCCACGGCCACGTAGCGACCGTTGCGGTGAAGTGCGTCGACAAGCGATTCGGTGAGTTGCAAGGATGGTTCGCCGCCAGTGACAACAACATGTGTGGCCGGGTATTTCATTACCTCTGCAACGATTGCTTCCTCGCTCATCTCCAGTCCCGTGTCGTGCTTCGTGTCGCAGAACGGGCAGCGCAGGTTGCATCCGCTGAGGCGGACGAAGACGGCGGGGCGTCCGGTATGGAATCCTTCGCCTTGCAAGGAGTAGAATATCTCGTTGACTTTCATTGTTCAACTTCGTAGCTTGCCATGTTCCCGTTGCTTTCCTGCACGTCGACGCGGTAGCAGAAAGGTATGCGTTCCTGGCACCAGCGAGCAAGGTTCTCGGCGGTCGGGTTGCATGGCAGAACATCGTTCAGCACTTTGTGGTCGAGAGGGTCGGCGATCAGTCGTTTGATTTCCGAGAAATCGATTATCATACCATTGCTGTCGAGTTGTTCGGATTTGCAGTGAATGGTGATGGTCCAGTTGTGACCGTGAAGGGCGGTGCATTTGCTTGGGTAGTCGAGTTCAAGTCTGTGGGCACCAGCTATTTCTATGGTTTTCTTGAGGTAATACATGGTCGGGGATTAAAGTTAGGATTGATATTTTGTCGGGTCGTCAACATGGGCTGCCCTGAATGCTTCTTGCCGTTCGCGGCAGGTGGCGCAGCGTCCGCAGTGGAGCGCAGTGCCCTTGTAGCAGGAGTAGGTATGGCTATAGTCGATGCCCAGTTTGGCGCCACGTGCGACGATGTCGGCTTTCGAGATGTTTGTGTAGGGAGCTTCTATACCGACGTGTATGTATGTCCCGGCGCGCATTGCTTTGTCCATGGAGTTGATGAAATCGGGCCTGCAGTCGGGGTAGATGGCGTGGTCGCCGCCATGGTTGGCGATAAGGACGCTGTCGAGTCCGCGGTCTTCGGCAATGCCGCACGCTATGGCAAGCATGATGCCGTTGCGGAAGGGCACAACGGTGGAGTGCATATTGTTCTCGTCATAGTTGTCTTCTGGAACGGCTTCGGCGCCTGACAGGAGGGAAGAGGACATGAACTGTTTGAAGAAGTCGAGCTTCAGGACATGGTGCTCTATGCCAAGTTTTTGGCAGTGGTATCGGGCACATTCGATTTCGCGTTCTGCATGGTTGCTGCCGTAGTCGAAGGTGATGGCCAGCGCAATGCGGTTGGAATACTCGTAAAGGAGCGTGGTGGAATCGAGTCCTCCGGAATAGATGATTGCCGAGTTACGCCCGGCTGTTTTAGGGTCTTGCATATTTTTTCTTGTTTTGTTAAAGGGGGTTCCCTCCGCATGGGCTTGCACCTTGTTAGTGTGGTGGAGGTCTGCATTTTGCAAGTTCAAGAATACCCCTGTTTGTCTATGAAAATTTTTGCAAAATTACACAAATCTTTTGGTTTAAACGCAAAGATAAAAAAGTAATACTAAGACAATCCCGATAAAAGGGCAATGATTGTATAAAATACTTAGTAATTGTAAAAAAAGTAAAATGGTGTCATTCAGCATCTGGGTTAGTGTTCACGGACTTACATAACGGTATCAGTTGACGATAAAAATAATAACTGCGTCAGCATTACCGCCGCATACAAGATCTACGAGATTTCGCTCGCTTGCGAGCAGGCGGATTATTTTACTTTTTTTTGACGATTTCTTAATAGACAATCCAAACATTTCCGCAAAGTCCCCCACTTTGCGGATTAAGGCGAAGGGAGTCTTTTTCCTTCCCCGTGAAGGTGAGAGCATTTTTGTAGGAAAACAGGCGTTGATTATCAACATTTTCCAAACGCCAAAAAAATGAGAATTCCGGCATTGTGGAAAGTGCTGATTGGATTGCCTGTTATGTTGCTGTTTCGATGCAAAATGGTTTGTATTTACGGAGTTAACGCAAAAGTGGTGGTTTTATTGCGAAAGGGGCTGGCAACCTGTTGCTACGGGATTTTAACCATCGGATTGAAGAATATAATTGAATCGTGTTTGCAGATTGAAAATCCTTATATCAAGCAGCGTCGGATTGCAAATCCGCCGCAACGGAACATCCGCCGCAACGGGTGCCCTTATTATTAATAAAGGTAACCTCTATAATCGTTTAATTCGCGTTTTGCTTGCAGAACAAATTCCTTAATGGCAACATATTAATTCGTTCAATTCGTTTAATTCGCCGTTTGAAAAGTAATTATTAGAGGTGCCCTTTACGGAGTTAACGCAAAAGTGGTGGTTTTATTGCGAAATATGCTGGCAGCCTGTTGCGACGGGATTTTAACCATCGGATTGAAGAATATAATTGAATCGTGTTTGCGGATTGAAAATCCTTATATCAAGCAGCGTCGGATTGCAAATCATAAGCGGTCGAAAGATTTATTAGGTGCCGAGGATACGCCGTCTCGAATCTTATAGCGATGGGCATATTTTGAGGTATCACCACCGGATAGGAATATGCCCAGTA